>Ga0316217_10000195_pt1 | contig 92465 bp, 76 predicted proteins | sample 1anoAmetaG_FD_203633 | JGI IMG/M metagenome (GOLD analysis project Ga0316217, IMG submission 203633) | Freshwater microbial communities from Trout Bog Lake, Wisconsin, USA - 1anoA | ecosystem: Environmental > Aquatic > Freshwater > Lake > Hypolimnion/Profundal zone | place: USA: Wisconsin...
TGGAACCGAGACGCCAGCCTATTTTCAGCCCTCGGGGTGCCCGCCAGGGCACCCCGTCTGTGCTTCAAGGTTTATGGCTGAAGATACCGGGATGACAGGACCTGTCTGGGCCCGATGCAAATTTCCGATTTCTATGGGTCGGGCTGGAATGGTCTCGCTGATTCGATGGGCCTACACTAGGTTACGTGTGACCGGCACGTTTGAGGTGGGCCTCGAGTTCCCTCATCGTGAAGGGCTTGGAGAGCAGCGTGACCTGGGGATGGGCCGCCAGGAGGTCCAGGACGGACTGGTCCGCCCGGCCGGTCGAAAGGAGCACGGGCACCGCGGGCCACTGCGCCCGCAGGAGAGGCAGGGTCCCGGCCCCGCCCAGGCCAGGCATGTTCATGTCCATGATCACCAGGTCGGGCTGGAGGCCCTTCCCCAGCAGCAGGAGCGCCTCCTCGCCGCTGGCGGTGGCGGTGCTGGTGTGGCCCAGGGCCTCCAGGACCGATTCCAGCGAGCTCCGGATCAGTTCGTCATCATCCACGAGGAGGACGTGCAGGGACTGCCCTTCGGGCTCGTCGCCCGCCCCCGGCTGGTATGGATCCTCGACCTCCCGGCCCTGGAAGGACGGAAAACGCAGCCTCACCCGCGTGCCCATCCCCGGCTGGCTGTCCAGCTCCAGGTGCCCCTTGTGGGCCTTGACGGTGTTGTAGACCATGGAGAGTCCCATGCCGGTCCCCTTGCCCTGGGGCTTGGTGGTGAAGAAGGGATCCAGGGCCTGGGCGAGGACCTCGGGCGTCATGCCGGTGCCGGTGTCGGTCACCAGGACCTCGATGCAGCCGTCCTCGGCGTTGCGGGTCCGGATGGTCAGGACGCCGCGGTCGGGCATGGCGTCCACGGCGTTGACGCAGAGGTTCATGAAGGCGTGGTTCAGGGCGCCGCCGTCCCCGAGGATGGGCCGGAGTTCGGGATCCAGGTCGACCTCCAGGCGCACCTTCGCCAGGGTCGTGCGCTCCAGCAGCTGGACCTCCTCCCGGACGATGGCGTTGAAGTCCAGTTCCTGCACGCTGGCGGTGCCCGCCCGGGCGAAACTGAGCAGGCCCTTGACCATCTTGCCGCCCCGGTCGGCGGCCTTGATGATGGTGCCGAAGGCCTTGTGGGCCGCACTGCCCTCGGGCTGGTCGGCAAGGTTGGCCGAGGCCATGCCCAGGATGGCCCCCAGAACGTTGTTCATGTCGTGGGCGACACCGCCCGCCAGGCTCCCGAGGCTTTCCATCTTCTGGGCCTGCAGGAGCTGGGCCTGAAGTGCCGCCTTGGCCTCCTCCGCCTGCTCCCGGGAGGCGATTTCGCCCTTGAGCCGCAGGTTGAGCCGGAAGAAGACCAGGGCCACCCCGCCCAGGAGGGCCACCAGGGCAAGGGCCGCAGCCATGGCCACCATCAGGTTCCGGTGCTCCTGCCGGGCCCCCGCCTCGGGGTCGTAGAGGAAGCCCTCCAGCCGGAAGTCCTTGGGGAGCAGGCCCAGGTCCGCGTAGGTGTCGAGGATGTGCTGCCAGCGGCCCTTGTACATGTAGCCCATCTCCACCAGGCTGGGCTGGAGGAGCGGCACCATCTTCTCGGCTTCGAACAGCAGGTAGTCGCGGCCCCGGCGCACGCCGTAGCGGGCGATGATCAGGTCGGCGATGGCCTCGGGGTGCTGCATGGCGTACTTCCAGCCCCTCATGCTGGCTTCCCGGAAGGCCCGGACCCGGGCCGGGTGGTCCCGGAGCTCGGCTTCGGACGTGAAGAGGTTGTCCCCGTAGAAATCGATGCCCCCCATGCGGGGGGAGAACTCCAGGCAGGCCTGGTGGGTCTTCTTCAGGAAGAAGGGCTCATCGGTCACATAGGCGCTCATGCAGTCGACCCTCCCGTCCAGCAGGTCGCCGGCGTCGAAGGAGTGCTGCAGGAGGGTCACCGAGGTCTCGGGCACCCCCTCCTTGCGCAGGTAGGCGATGAGCTCGTCGGCGTGGTTCTCGATCATCAGGCGCCGGCCCACCAGGTCCTGCACCGCGGAGATGGGTCCGCCGGCCTTGGCCATGAGGATGAGCGGGGAATGCTGGAAGACCGCCGCGAGGGCCACCACCGGCTGGCCCTTCTCCCTGGACAGCAGCAGGGCGCTGTTCCCCACGCCATACTGCGCGCGCCCATCCACCACCTCCTTGACGGTGTCCACGCCCGGCTCGCCCTCGAGGATCTCCACCTCGAGCCCGGCGTCGCGATAGTAGCCCTGATCCTGGGCCGCGTAGTAGCCGGCGAACTGGAACTGATGGTGCCACTTGAGCTGGAGCGTCACCGCCTCGGCCGCTCCCGGCGCGGCGGCCAGCGACACCCCCAGGCCCAGGGTCAGGAGGAGGCTGCGTAGCCACCACCCGCGAACTCCCGGAACCGGGGCGGATCCGGTTTCGCCTGCCAGTGCCATACCCACCTTTGGTTGTTGCGGACCACGTTCCCGCCGACCTGGGAAATTCGAAGGGAAACCCGGGTGACGTTACAAGCTACTCTATAGGTTGCGCCGCCAAAACTCCACCATCGTCTTCATGACATGGAGGCTCGCGGGCTCGTCCGACATGCCGTGCTTGCGCATGGGGTAGACCATGTAGTCGAAGAGCGTCCCCGCCTGGATGAGCTCTTCCATGAAGGCCTGGCTGTTCTGGGGATGGACGTTGTCGTCATGGCTGCCGTGCATGAGCAGGAGCCTGCCGTGCAGGTTCCTGGCACTGCCCACCTGGGAGGTGACCCGGTAGCCCTCCGGGTTGTCCTCGGGGCGGCCCATGACCTGCTCGGTGTAGAAGGTGTCGTAGAAGCGCCAGTCGGTGACCGGAGCCAAGGCGATGCCGGCCTTGAATTCCCGGGTTCGGGTGAGGGCCGCGAGCGTGTAGGTTCCGCCCCCGCTCCCGCCCCAGATACCCACCCGCTCGGGATCCGCCCAGGGCTGGGCCTTGACCCAGCGCACCGCGGCGACCAGGTCGCCCAACTCCACGTCCCCATACAGATGGCCCTGGTGGGTGACCTCGAGGACTTTCCCGATGGCCGCGGAACAGCGGTTGTCCACCGAAACCACCACATAGCCCTGGTCCAGCAGCACCTGGTCGAAGAGCGTGCCGCCGCCGCCCCAGAGGTCTTGCACCGTGGGCGCGCTGGGACCGCCATAGACGTGGAAGATCACCGGGTTCCGGCGGGCCGGATCGAAGCCCCGCGGCCGGCTGATCCTCGCCGGCAGCGCGAAACCGTCGCCGGCCGGGATGGTGAAGAGGGACGGGCGCACCAGGCTGGCCCCGGAGGCAGGTTCGGCCAGCACCTGGGCGACGCTGCCATCGGCACGGCACAGGGACAGCGCGGGAGGGACACTGACGCTGGACCAGGCGTCCACATAGAAACGGCCATCGGGGGAGAAGACGGCCTTGTGGGTGCCATGCCCGGTGGAGATCCGGGCCAGGCCACCGCCTTCCAGGCGCGCCTTCCACACCTGCGCCTCCACGCTGCCCGAGGCATGGCAGGAGACGTAGGCCCAGCCTTCCCGCTCGTCCACGGCCAGCAGACCGGTCTCACCATTGTCGTCGCCCCAGGGCGTGAGCGACCACGTGCCCTGGGTCACCGGATTCACCTGTTTGCCATCCAGGGTGTAGCGGTAGACGTGGTTGAAGCCGCTGCGGTCCGAGACCCAGAGGAAGTGCCGGCCATCCTTGAGGAACCGCGGCTCGTAGAAGTGGATGCCCGGGCCCTGCTCCCGCAGGATCCGGCGGGTGCGGCCGGTATCGGCCTCCACCAGGTTCAGGTCCAGGGTGTCCTGGGCCCGGTTCAGGGTTTCCACCGCCACCTGGCCGCCGCTGGGCAGCCAGGTGACCTGGGCGAGGTACTCGTACGAGGCCGCGGACAGATCCATCCATGCCACGGCGCCGCTCCGGACCGAGGCCAGGCCCAGGCGCACCGAGGGGTTGCTCTGCCCGGGCTGGGGATAGCGCTGCTGCAGGACCCGGGCCTGGAAGGGCCGGAAATCGGTGAAGGAATGCAGGGGCACGGCCGCTTCATCGCTGCGCAGAAAGGCCAGGGTGCGGGAATCCGGCGACCACCAGAAGGCCTCCTCCCGGTGCCCGAACAGTTCCTCCCAATAGACCCAGGAAAAGGCGCCGTTGAGCACCGTGTCCGAGCCGTCCCGGGTGAGGCGCTGCTCGGCCAGGGTCTCCAGGTCCACCAGGTAGAGATCGTGGCCGCGCACCATCGCGGCCCGAAGGCCATCGGGGGCCAGGGAGGCCGCCGTGGCGCCTGGCAGGCTCCGGCAGAGGGAACTTGCCAGGTCCAGGACCACGAAGGCCTCCCCCTGCTGGAGCAGGGCCCGGCGCCCGAACACGTCCACACCCAGCGGCCAGGGCAGCGCCACGGCCTCCTTGCATCCCTCCAGGGACCTCAGGCTGGCCAGGGCCTTGGCGTTGTCCAGGGCCGGCCTGCGGGTCCCCGTGGCGGGGTCGAGACGCTCCAGGATTCTCTCTGCCTTGGGTTTGCGGCTGTCCTGCAGGAGCAGGGTGCCATCGGTGAGCCAGCGGGTCTGGGGCAGCCGGGTGATGGCCCGCGCCTCCGGACTCAAGGCCCATTCCGGCGTCAGGGGTGGCGGCACATCTGGCGCCTTCTGCGACGGTAGCTGCGGTGCTGCGGACAGCAGGCAGGCCTGTAGTAAAGCCGACAACATTCGGCGCACGGCGTTTCCCTTCAGAAGAGGCGGAGCCAGAGGCCCTTGAGGTAGAAGCCTTCCGGGTGGTTCAGGGCGTAGGGGTGATCCATGGGCTGGCCCAGGTGGGCCAGCACCTGGGCTTCGCGGCCCGCTTCCAGCAGGGCGGTCCACACCGCCTCCTGGAACCGGCCCCGCTCCAGGTGCTGGGAGCAGGAGAAGCAGCCCAGCACGCCGCCCCGGGCCGTGGCCCGGGCGCCCAGGCGGAACACATCCTTGTAGGCCTTGAAGGCCTTGTCCACGTCCTTGCGCTGCTTGGCGAAGGCCGGAGGGTCCACCACCACCCGCTCGAAGGCCCCGGGTTCCAGGGTGCGCATGAGCTCGAAGGCGTCCCCCTCCATGCGTTCGTGGCGTTCGGGAGCCAGCCCGTTCAGAGCCCAGTCCCGCTCCGCCTGGTCCAGGGCCTGGGCGGAGATGTCCAGGGTGGTGACCCGCTCGGCCCCGCCCAGGCCGGCGTGGATGGAAAAGCCGCCCGTGTAGCCGAAGGCGTTGAGTACCCGGGCGCCCTTGGCGATGCGGCCCAGGAAGAGCCGGTGCTCCCGCTGGTCCAGGAAGAAGCCGGTCTTCTGGCCCTTGAGGAGGTCCACGGTGAGCCGCGCCTCCCCTTCCCGCACCGTGATGGGCCCGGCCAGGGAGCCCTTGAGCAGGCGGTTCACCGGCGCCAGCCCCTCCTCCTTGCGTCCGCCCTGGCTGCGTTCCACGAAGACCGTGAGGCCCTCGGCCCGGGCCAGGTCCAGGAGCACCGGCCACCACACCTCGCGCAGGGCTTCCAGCCCGGCCGTGCCAACCTGGATGACCAGGGCATGGGCGTAGCGGTCCACCACGAGGCCGGGCAGCAGGTCCCCCTCGCCGAACACCCAGCGGCACCCCGCCTCCGGCCCGTCCAGGCCCAGCAGGCGCCGGCCCGCCAGGGCGTGCTCGAAACGCCCCCGGAAGAAGGCTGCGTCCAGCGGCAGATCCTCGAAACGGAAGATTCTCACCGCCAGCGGGTTGGTGGGGGAGGCCGTGCCCACGGCCAGCACGTTGCCGCTGCTGTCGGCCAGCCGCACCAGGTGGGAGGTGGGCGGCTCCAGGAGGGCGCCGGAGTAGACCCAGGGGTGGTTCTTGGAGAGCAGGGCTTCCTTGCCGGGTTTCAGGCGTAGCAGGGGGTAGGGATTCATTTCTAAATCTTAACGGAGGCGGGCCGCATTCCACCTTGCCGGATTGAATATATTAATTATATATGTCATAGCGTTGCGCCATCATGGGCACCACCGCACTCCCCCAACCCCCCAACTCCCAAACCCCCATTCCTGAACCGAACCGTCATGGCCATCATCAAATTCCGCGTCCATCTCACCGGCAGCCGGCGCCGGGATCGCCTGTGCGGGGGCCTCCTCGGCATGGCCGCCTGGATCCTGGTGGGTCTGGCCCTCCTGAAGTCGGACCAGGCCGCCCGGGCCCTCCTGAACCCATGGCTGGGGCAGGGTTACCTCCAGCTCGCCCTGGGGGGTCTGCTCCTGGCGGTGCTGCTGGCCGCCCGCATCGGCCTCTCCCGGGTGCCCCGCGCCCGGGCCTTCCTGGGTTCCCTGGTGCTGGCCATCGCGGGTCTGGCCCCCATCTGCGGGGTGGCGCTGCTGGGCTATTTCATCTATTGCCATTACCAGGCTGGATAAAACATAAATATGTCCCCCAAGCCATCACCTCGGCAGAGTGCCCATGCGGTCCCAGCGGGTGCGGCTGAAGGCATACCGCACGCCTTCCAGGAAATTCATGACCTTTTCTGCCAACGAACATGAATCGTTCCATCCTCAAGGTAAAGATGCGGCCAAGGGACGGAAAGTCACCCGAGCAATAGGCTATTTCCGGAGAATCCGCCTGAGGGCCGCCGCCAGCCCCTCCACGGCGCTCCGGGGCGTGCCCGGCAGCAGGGAGACCCGCACCACGCTCCGGGCCTCGGCCTCGCTGTAGCCCAGGGAGGTGATGGCGTGGCTGGGGCGGGTGGCGCCGCTGTGGCAGGCCGAGCCCGTGGACACCGCGTAGCCGGCCAGGTCCAGGGCGATCTGCACCGCCTCGCCGTTGTGGCCGCGGAGCAGCAGGGCGCTGGTGTTGGGCAGGCGTGGCCCCCCCCGGCCCACGGCCTCGAAGGCGGGGGACCCGGAGAGAACTTCGGCTTCCAGGTCATCCCGTAGCCCGGCCAGGGCGGCATTGGCCTCAAGGCGGGCCGGGAGCTGGCGCACCGCCTCGGCCAGGCCCAGGATGGCGGGCAGGTCCTCGGTGCCGCCCCGGCGGCGGCGCTCCTGGGGACCCTCCATCACCGCCCGCCAGGGCAGGTCCGGGCGCATCCAGAGCAGGGCGGCGCCCCGGGGGCCGCCGATCTTGTGGGCCGAAAGGACGGCGGCGTCGCACACCGAGAGGTCCACAGGCACCTTGCCCCAGGCCTGGGCGGCGTCCATGACCCGCACGGCGCCGGGCACCTGGGGCATGGGGTAGACCGTTCCGGTCTCGTTGCTGGCGGCCATCTGCACAACCGTGGCGGCGCCTTCCGGATCATGGGGCGGCCCTTGCAGCCAGCGCACGTCGGTCCAGTCCTTGAGAGGATTCAGGCAGGCGCTGTGCTCGCCGGGGAACACCAGGGCAGGCCTGGTGCCCAGGGCCGGCTGGAGGCCGCGCAGGAGCAGGTGCAGGGCCTCGGTGGCGCTGGCGCAGAAGACCAGTTGGGATGGCCGCGTGCCCAGCGCCTCGGCGATGCTGCGGCGGGCCTCCTCCAGGAGCTGCCGGGCATGCTGGCCCTCCCGGTGGGTGCTGGTGGGGTTGGCCCAGGCCTGGGTCATGGCCCGGGTCTGGACGGCCACCACGTCGGGCAGCGGGGGGGTCGTGGCGTTGGCGTCGAAATAGAACCGTTCCATCCCGCCATTGTCGCCGGAACCTTCGGGTACCATCGAGGAAAGCCGACCAGGAGCGCCGTGTCCAATCCCCTCCATCCCCAGAACGTCATCGCCATGGTCTGGGATTTCGACAAGACCCTGATCCCGGGCTACATGCAGGAACCCATCTTCAAGGCCTTCAACGTCGATGAAGGCACCTTCTGGCGCGAGGTGAACGCGCTGCCGGCCTACTTCAAGCGCCTGGGCGTCACCCTGCACCCCGACACCGCCTACCTGAACCACCTGCTCACCTACGTGCAGCACGGGCACATGCCCGGCCTCACCAACGCGCGCCTGAGGGAACTGGGGCGCGGGATCAGGTTCCACCCCGGCCTCCCGGACTTCTTCCAGCGCATCGAGCAGCGGCTGGAGGGCGACCCCGAGGCCCAGCGCTTCGAGCTGAAGCTGGAGCACTACGTGGTTTCCACCGGCCTGCGGGAGATGATCGAAGGTTCGGCCATCAAGCCCTTCGTGAAGGGAATCTGGGCTTCGGAATTCCTGGAATCCCCCGCCCTGCCGGGCTTCGACCCGGACACCACCATCGATCTCGACCTGCCCACCTACGAGGCCCTCCTGCCCGACATGGCCGGCATCTCCCAGATCGCCGTGGCCTACGACAACACCAGCAAGACCCGGGCCCTGTTCGAGATCAACAAGGGCAGCAACGTGAACCCGAGCATCGACGTGAACTCCACCATGCGCCAGGAGGACCGCCGCGTCCCCTTCAGCCACATGATCTACGTGGCCGACGGCCCCTCGGATGTGCCGGCCTTCTCCGTCATGCGCCAGAACAAGGGCATCGGCTACGCGGTCTACGACCCCGCCAACCCCCTGAGCCTGCGCCAGGTGGACCGCCTGCGCCGGGACGGACGCATCGACCACTTCGGCCCCGCGGACTATCGCGAGGGCAGCCCCACCTGCGACTGGCTCACGCTCCAGGTGGAGCGGATAGCCACCCAGATCATCGAGGAGCGCAAATCAGCCCTGAAGGCTCGGGTGGGGGAGGCACCGCGACATCTGCCGCATTAGGCATTCCCGCGCTGAGGCATGGCATTTCCTCTGCACGGGCTTAGTATGGATTGATGACGAAGCCGCTCAACATCATCCACAAAGCCCTGGGGCACGATTCCGGGCTGGTGGTGGTGGGCGGGGCGGTGCGGGACCTCCTGCTGGGCCGGCCGAGTCCCGACCTGGACCTGGCCACGGACCTGCTGCCGAAGGAGATCATGGCCCGGGCGAAGGCCGCGGGCCTGAAGGTGATCCCCACGGGGCTCCAGCACGGCACCGTGACGGTCATGGTGAACCGGACCCCCTTCGAGGTCACCACCTTCCGGGGCGACGAAGTGTACCTGGACGGCCGCCGCCCCGACACCCTCCGCCTGGGGGTGGACCTGGAGGAGGACCTGGCCCGCCGGGACTTCACCATCAACGCCATGGCCCTGCCCGTGCACGCCATGGATGATGAGGCCTGGACCGAGTTCCTGGTGGACCCCTTCGGTGGCCGGCAGGACCTGGCCGACGGCATCCTCCGCGCCGTGGGCGACCCCCTGGACCGCTTCAAGGAGGATGGCCTGCGCTGCCTTCGGGCCTGCCGGTTCGTCAGCCAACTGGGCTTCGATATCGAGCCGGGCACTCTGGAGGCCATTCCCCAGCGCCTGGAGGTGGCCGAGCGGGTTTCCGTGGAACGGGTGTTCACCGAGCTCACCAAGCTGCTCTGCGGCCAGGAACCCGGCAAGGGCCTCTCGGCCCTGGCCACGACCGGCCTGCTGGGCCTTTGGCTGCCCGAACTGCTCCCCATGATCGGGTGCCGCCAGAACCACCACCACCTGTACCCGGTGTGGGAGCACACCCTGGAAGTGGTCCGCCGGGCACCTGCCGAGCCCGGCCTGCGGTGGGCCGCCCTGCTCCACGACTGCGGCAAGCCGGCACGGCGCACCGAGGACGCCCGGGGCGAGTACCACTTCTACGGCCACGAAGGCCTCTCCGTGACCATGACCCAGGACATCCTGGCCCGCCTGAGGGCCTCCAACGCCCTGGCCCAGGACGTGACGGCCCTGGTGCGCCACCACGGCACCCACCCCGCCCCCGAATGGGGCGACCCCGCCTGCCGCCGGTTCCTCAAGCGCCTGCGGGAGGATGGCCTCACCGTGGCACAGTGGGGAGCCTTCCGCCTGGCCGACCAGACGGGCAAGGGTTTCGGCACGGAGCGCTGCGGGCCCGACCACCAGGCCATCATGGCCCGCATGGAGGCCCTGGAGCGCACCCTCCCGCCCCTGGACATCAAGGCCCTGGCCCTGGACGGCCGGGCCCTCATGGCCCTGGCGGGCCGCAAGGGTGGACCGTGGCTGGGCGAGCTCCAGGCCTTCCTGCTCGAGCGGGTCCTGGACGACCCGGCGCTCAATGAGCCCGAAACCTTGAAGGGCCTGGCCGAGGCAAAACTGCGCGCCTACCCGTGATCGGCCGTCACCAGGGGCAGGCCCACCCGGAACACGGACCCCTCCCCCAGCCGGCTCTCCACCGTCAGGGTGCCCTCGTGGGCCTCCACCAGGGTCTTGCAGATGCTCAGGCCCAGGCCCCACCCCTGGGACGCGTCGGCCTCCCGGGCCTGGCTGAAGGGCTTGAAGAGTTCCGCGGCCTGGGCCGGCTCGATGCCCCGGCCGGTGTCCCAGACCTCCAGGACCCAGCCGGGTGGGGCGAGCCGTGACCGGATGCCCAGTGCCCCCCCCGGAGGGGTGAACTTCAGGGCGTTCTCGATGAGGTTGAAAAGCACCTGCTGCATGGCCTCCACATCGGCCAGCACCCAGGTGGTGTCGCCCATGGCCTCCAGGGCAAGGCTGGAACGCAGGTCCCGGGCCTCGGCCTTGAGAAGGAGGGTCTCCGCGAGTCCCTCGAGGATCTCGCCGGGGCGGCAGATCCGGAAGTTCAAGCCTTCCGTGAGGCTCTCGGCCCTGCTTCGATCCAGCATGTGCTTGAGGAGACCATCGACCCGGCGAGCCTCGTGGGCGACCACCTTCAGCGCGGACCTGGAGCTGGCGGACAGCTCCCCGTTCTCCTCCAGCCGGTCCACGGACAGCAGGATCCCCGTCAGGGGCGAGCGCAGGTCGTGGGTGACGGTGTTCATGAGCTGGATCCGCCCCTCCAGGCTGCGCTTGAGCTGGTGATGGAGCCGTTCCAGGGAACGGTTGGCCAGGGTCAGGTCCCGGGTGCGCTCCCCCACCGATGCCTCCAGCATCCTGGCCCGGTTGCGGATGCCCCGGACCCGGGCCTGGACCAGGGCCAGGACCAGGAGGATCGCGGCCGAGCCCTCGCCGGCGCGCCCCCACACGGTCTGGTACCACGCGGCCTGGACCCGCACCTGCACCGGGTCCGACTCCACCCAGCCCCGCAGGTTGCCCGCGCGCACCCTCAGGGTGCTGTCCCCGGGTCCCAGATGGGCGATCTGGAAAAGGTTGGTACCCTCGTCCACGGCATGCCAGGCGCCGTCCAGCCAGACCTGGTAGACGGGGTTCTGGGGGAGGAGGGGCTTGGCCGCGTCGAAGCGCAGGGTGAGGGGACCCGGGTGGGGCGGCAGGAGGATCGGCCCCGGCGGCCCGAAGGCCAGCGAGCCCGCGGAGGCCCCTACGATGGTGGGCTTGGGCAGGGTGGGGTCGGGCCAGGCCGGGGCGGCACCCAGGATCCCGACCCCGCCCGCCAGTCCGATCCAGAGGCGGCCCAGGTGGTCCAGCAGAACCCCGGAGTCGGACGTCTCGTTCGACAGCAGGCCCAGGTTCCGCGTGATCTGCATGACCCGGAGGCCCGTACCCGAGCCGCGCAGGATGGACAGTCCCCGGGCGTGCCCGAGGGCCATGTCGCCGTTGCCCATGCGTGACGCCCAGGCCACCCGCCCATGGGTCAGGGCGTTGCCCTCACCGCAGGTCACCCAGGGTCCAGCCTCCCCCCGTGGGAAGGCCACGGCCCCAGCACTGCCCGTGCCCACCCACAGCTCGCCGTCCGGTCCCCGGTAGAGGCAGGAAATGGACCGGGTGCCCACGGGCGACCTCCGCAGGGCGGGCTCGTAGGTCCCGGCCCGGAACGTGTAGAGCCCGAACCGGGTGCCCACCAGGAGGCCATCGCCCATGGGCACGGCGATGAGGATGGCCGGCTCACCCACTTCCAGGGGCGCAGGGTAGCTCGCGAGGAAATGGCCCTGGAGGTCCAGTTCAACAAGTCCCTGTTCGAACGTGCAGACCCAGAGCCGGCCCCCGTGGGTCAGGATGGCCGAGACGAAGACCTGGTCAAGCTCCCGGGGCCCAGGCAGGATGCGGGTTCCATCGCAGGCCACCATGCCCTTGGGCGTGCCCGCCCAGACACCGCCCGCCTTGCGGGGAGCCAGATACCACACCTGGTTGCTGGGCAGGCCCTGGGTCTGGTCCCAGTGCGCGGTCACGCCCCGGCCCTGCTCCCACAGGTGCAGGCCGGTCATGCTGCCGATGAACATGCGGCCGGGGCCGGGCTCGGCGAAGGAGAGCGCCGTGCCCAGACCGAAGCCGACGCCCGTGCGCGGATCCTTGTCCAGGCACAGGAGGCCTGGCACCGCCTCGGCGAGGAGACCCTCCCCGTCCGTCCCCAGCCAGAGATCCCCCCGGCTGTCCCGGAGCAGGGAGCGGATCCCGTTTTTCGGCAGCCCGTCCAGGTGGGTGAGGACCCGGTGGGAGCCGTCCGGGCTGCGCAGGTAGGCCCCGTCCGTGCCCAGGGCCACCAGGAGCTCCCCCCGGGGCGTCACCTGGAAGTTGTTGAGCCGCATCCTCCCGTCCAGGCCCGCCAGGAGCTCCTGCCGCCAGGCTCCCCCCGGCGCCAGGCTGTAGAGCGCCTCGCGGCAGAGGGCCCACACCTGGCCCCGGGCGTCGGTCTGCAGCCCCGTGAACCGCGAAGCCATGGGGCCGGGCAGCACGGCCGGGACCAGCGCCCGGCCGTCCCATCGCACCAGCCGATCCTTGAGCGAACCAAGCCAGAGGCCTCCCCCGGGGGCCCGGGTCATGGCGAAGATCGGCAGGCGGTTCCACCCGTCCGGCAGCTCCACCCGCTGGAAGCGGCCTCCCCGCAGGCGGAACAGGCCCAGGCGGGTGCCCGCCAGCAGCTCCCCGCCAGCGTCCTCCAGGTAGCTGTAGACCGCGGTGGCCTCCAGGCCCTCGGCCTCGCCGAAGTGGGTGACCCGGCCGCCGAGGATCCGGTCGGCACCCCCCTCCTCGGCCCCCACCCAGATGCCCCCGCCCCGGTCCTGATACAGCACCCCCACATTCAAGGCGGACAGTCCCTGGGCCAGGCCGAAGGTCTGGCAGCCCGACGCCCCCAGCCGGCCCACGCCCTCGGCGGTGCCCGTCCACAGGAACCCCTCCCGGTCCTCCAGCAGCGTGGTCACCTGGCTCTGGGGCAGGCCGTCCCTCTCATCGAAATGACGGTAGGACTGGACCTGCCCCTGGAGCGCCCAGGTGGCCGCGAAGGCCGCGAGCATCCCTAGGAACCTGGAAAGCGTGGACCGCATCGTGCCTCGCTGGAAGGTGGCTGTGCTCCACTCTAGCCCACCCCTGGGCCGCAGGGCATGAACAGATGTTGAAACCGGGTGGGAGCCATCCTGCTTCAAATTTTTTTCAGGGGGTTCTTGACACATTAGCCAAAGACACGAATATTTTCTTCGGCTGATGAATCCTAATTGCCAGGGCCCTAGCGAACATTGGATTCATTCACTTTCCAAAGGAGCAGACCATGAATCTCATCCGTCGCGAAAACCGCACCGCCCCCGTGACCACCCCCACCCTGGAACCCTTCGGACTCATGAGGAACTTCCTGCGCTGGGATCCCTTCCGGGACCTGGACTTCAACCTGGACCTCCAGTCCGCCTTCACCCCGTCCTTCGACATCCGGGAGACCCCCGAGGCCTACGTCTTCGAGGCGGACCTCCCCGGCATCCGGCGGGAGGAGGTGGACATCAACCTCACCGGCAACCGCATCACCCTCAATGGTAGGCGGGAGGCCAAGGCACGGAAGGAGGGGGAGAACTTCTTCATGCAGGAGCGGTCCTACGGCTCCTTCACCCGGTCCTTCAACCTCCCCGACGGCGTTGACGGGGGCAAGGTGACCGCCGACCTCAAGGACGGCGTCCTCACCCTGGTGCTCCCCAAGGTGCCCGAGGTCCAGCCCAAGAAGATCGAAATCAAGATCGATCGATAAGCACGATCGCCTGGGCCGCCAAGCCTTCGCCCCGCCCGGTAAAGCCCAGCCGTTCCGTGGTGGTGGCCTTGACGTTGAGATCCTGGGGCGCGAGCCCCAGGATGGGTGCGATGCGGGCGCGCATGGCCTCCCGGTGGGGGGCCAGCTTGGGGCGTTCGCCGATCAGGCAGACATCGGCGTTCACCACCCGCCAGCCGTCCGCCGTCAGGGCCGCCATCACCGACCCCAGCAGCGCGGTCGAGTCCGCGCCTTGGTAGGCGGGGTCCGTGTCCGGGAAATGCTGGCCGATATCCCCCAGCCCCGCCGCACCCAGGAGGGCGTCCATGAGGGCATGGAGCATCACGTCGGCATCGCTGTGCCCCAGGAGCCCTCGATCGTGGGGCACCTGGCAGCCCATGAGCACCAGGGGGCGCCCCGCCTCCGGCGCGGCGAACCGGTGGACGTCGAAGCCCTGGCCCACCCTGAATCTCGGCCGGATGGGGGGCCGGTTCACGGGCGGCCCATGATGCGGAACTCGTCGGTGGATTCCTCCCGGCCCTGCTTGACCGTGCCGGAGGTGTCGGGAAGGACGATGGTCGCCACGGTGCCCTCCCCCTCCTCGCTGGCCACATCCACGGAGCCGCCGTGCTCCTCGACGATCTTCTTCACCGTGGCCATGCCCAGGCCCGTGCCCTTGCGCTTGCCGTGGCTGAAGAACGGCTCGAAGATCCGCTTGAGGATCTTGCGGGGGATCCCCTTGCCGTTGTCCTTGACCACCAGCTCCACGCCGCCCGCCACGCGGCGCCAGGCCACCTCCACGACGCCGTCGGCCAGCCCTTCCAGGGCATCGATGGAGTTGGCCACCAGGTTCTCGATGACCCGGGTGAAGCGATCCGGGTCCAGGCTCGCCGAGAAGGGCTCGCCCCGCCACCGCAGGGCCGCGCCCGCCTCCAGGGCCCGGGCCTGGAGGGGCTCCAGGAGCCCGGCCACATAGGCGGCCAGGTCGAGGGTCTCCCGCCTGGGCTCGCGCACCTTGGAGTAGTCGAGGATGTCCGAGCAGAGCTGGCTCAGGCGGTCCGTGGAGGCAAGGATCTGGCCCACGTAGCGCCTGGCCTTCTCGTCCGCGATGATCGCGCCCAGGAGCTGGGCGTGGCCGGCCACCACGAACAGGCCGTTCTTGAAGTCGTGCACGATGGAGCTGGCCACCTGGCCCACCGTGGCGAGCACCTGGTTGCGCAGGTTCTCTTCCGCCAGGCGGGTGCGCTCGATGGCGATGGCGCACAGGGCCACGATGGCCTCGAAGGTGGGCCGGTCCACGGGCTGGCTCACGATCCTCCGGCTGTCGAGGTACACCACGCCGATGCGGTTGCCCTGCACCTGCAGGGCCAGGCAGAGGATCGTCTTGAGCTGGAGGTTGATGACCGACATCTGGGCCATCAGCGCCTCGTCCGTGGAGACGTTGTGGATCCAGACCGGGTCCCCCAGCTCGAAGACCTTCCGGACGCTGCTCATGGACAGATGGATGTCCTTTTCCATGTTGGCGCCCAGGTTCCGCTGGACCTTCACCTCCAGCTCGCCCTGCTCGGGCAGCATGATGAAGCCCCGGTCCGTGCCGGAGATGGACAGGAGGCGGTCCAGGGTCTGCTCCAGCAGATCGTCGAGCTCCACTTCCCCCGCCAGGAGCCCGGCGGTGCGGAGGATGGCCTGGAGGTTGGCCTCGGAGGCGAACACCGCTTCCGTGCGCAGGGTCAGGTAGTAGGCCCCGTCGGCCACCCGCAAGGTGCTGCCGGGCGCCCAGGGCATGCGCGTGATCCGCTCGTCCTTGAAGAAGGTGCCGTGGGAGGACTCGAGATCCTCCACCCACCACTGGTTGTCCTCGAAATGGACCCGCAGGTGGTTGCGGCTGACCATGCTGTCGGGGAGCACCACGTCGCACTGGCTCTGGCGGCCCAGGACCATGGTCAGCTGGGCGGGAACGGCCCGCTCGAAACCATGGCGATCCCTGATGGCGATGGAAGTCCTGTCAGGCAAGCGTTCTCCCCCGGATAGTCCAGTATAGGGGATCGTGCGCCTCCGCACTAGCAGGGCTGGACAGACCGGCAGGGCAATCGCATCACCCTTGACTGAGGTCCCCCCATTTCCCCCCGGTACCTCCGCCGGCGCGGCCGGCGGAGGAACGGGGGGCACGTCTGGGACCTCAGGGACTGGTGATGCGATGGCCCTGGACAGACCGGCCTAGGCATGAGGCAATCAACGCATGGAACACTTCAGGAACCCGGACCTCGACCCGGAACTCAAGGAAGAGCCCCTCGATTTCTCCCTGCGCCCCCAGCGGCTCCCCGAGTACATCGGCCAGGAGAAGGTGAAGGCGCGCCTGGAGATCGCCCTGAAGGCGGCCCGGGGCCGCCGGGAGGTGCTGGACCACGTGCTCCTGTTCGGGCCCCCGGGCCTGGGCAAGACCACCCTGGCCCACGTGCTCGCCAACGAGATGGGCTCCCCCTGCAAGGTCATCCAGGCCCCCGCCCTGGAGAAGAAGGGCGATCTCGCAGCCATCCTCACCAACCTGGACGAGGGGGAGTTCCTCTTCATCGACGAGATCCACCGGCTGCCGGCCCCCATCGAGGAGATGCTGTACTCCGCCATGGAGGACCGCAAGCTTGACATCCTCATCGGCCAAGGTCCCTCCGCCCAGACCCTCAAGGTGGACCTGCGCCCCTTCACCCTCATCGGGGCCACCACCCGCGCGGGCCTCATCAGCAAGCCGCTCCACGACCGCTTCGGCATGGTGCACCGCCTGGAATACTACACCCGCGGCGAGCTGGCCATCATCGCCGCCCGCAGCGCCCGGCTCCTGGGCGTGGAGCTGGCCGCCGAAGGCTCCGAGGCCATCGCCCGGCGCAGCCGGGGCACGCCGCGGATCGTCAACCGCCTCCTGCGCCGCTGCCGGGACTATGCCGAGGTCAAGGGGGACGGGACCATCACCGCCCCCAGCGCCGAAGCCTGCCTGGCCCTCCACGAGGTGGACGACCTGGGCCTGGAAGGCCTGGACCGGGCCTACCTGGAGGCCCTGTGCGTGAAGTTCCGCGGGGGCCCCGTGGGCGTGCGCACCCTGGCCGCGGCCCTGGGCGAAAGCGACGGCGGCGCCCTGGAGGACCTGGTGGAGCCCTACCTCATGCAGATCGGCTTCCTGGACCGCACCCAGCAGGGCCGCAAGGCCACGGAGGCGGCCTACGGCTACCTGGGCCTCAAGACCGCGCCCAACGCCCTCTTTTCCTAGACTTCAAGACCGGGCTCTGCCCGGGCTTGAAGTGGGGGTGTGGGGATCGAACGCATGCGTTCGATGAGAGGAGCGAAGCGAACGCGCGGTCCCCCCGCAGTAAAGTCAGGGTTCCTTGACGATCACGTTGACCTCGCGGTCCAACAGCCTGAAGAGGAGTTTGCCTTTTTCCTTCAAGCTCTCCAGCTCGGGCTTGAGGTCGCCCGTGCCGGTGACGATGAGGGTGAGGTCATCCCCGTCCGGCACCAGGCGCACTTCCCGCACGGACTGGCGGCGGGTGCGGTCCAGGGCGTCGGCGATGCGGATGATGGCGGCCAGCTTCTCGACCACGTGCTGGGTCCAGGGCTTGAGGTGGCAGAAGGCCTCGTGGGCCATGCTGGGGGCCTTGCCGCGGTGGTAGCGCACGATCTGGGAGATGGCCTCGGTTTCCGCGGGCCAGAACCCGGCGAGACGTGCGTTGGTCACCAGGTAGGCGCCGTGCTTGTGATGGCCCTTCTCGCACAGGGACAGGCCGATGTCGTGAAGCCGGGAGGCATAGCCCAGGATCTCCCGCTCGGGGTCCCCCAGTTCGAATTCGGGCATGAGGTCCGTGAACAGCTGATTGGCCAGGTAGGCCACGTGGCGGCTGTGGCCGGGGTCGGGGTCCAGCTTGGCGGCCAGGGCCTCCACGGAGGCCTTGCGCCGGTCCCCCAGGACGGGCAGCGCCATGCCGCCTCGGGCCAGGGCCTGCCAGACCATCCCCTCCCGGAGACCCACCTCCAGGCACCGCACGTTGGAGGCCCCGAGCCACTCCAGGAGGGCGGCGACCCAGCTGGCGCCCACGTGCAGGATTTCCGAGCGCTTGGGGTCGACCCCCAGCTCGGCCACCCGGACCTGGGCGGAGGCCTTCCAGAGTTTGCGCTTGAACTTGAGCAGCTGGTCCAGGTCGAAGGAGCCCTGCCCGCCCGCGCCGGCGGCCAGATCCAGGAGGGTGCCGGAGGTGGCCAGGATCACCTCGGGCCGGGGCAGGTCCGGGGAGAGCCTCTTGGAGGCCTTCTTCAGGATCTTCCGGATGAACTTGCGCACCCGCACCAGATCCGCGGGGGTGGGCGGGTTGGCGGTGGGCACCGCGTCGGCGAGGCGCTGGATGCCCCAGGGCACCGACAGGGTGGCCACGGCCCGGCCCGCCTCCAGCCAGGTCATCTCCGTGGAGCCGCCGCCGATGTCCAGCAGCACGGTGGGCACGTCCGGGAAGGGGATGGCCCGGCTCACCGCGAGGTAGATGAGGCTCGCCTCCTCCTCGCCGGAGATGATCCGGATCGCGATCCCCAGCCGGGCGGCTTCGCGGATGAAGGCCTGGGCGTTGGAGGCCTCACGCAGGGCGGCCGTGCCGCAGGCCAGCACGGTGTCGCACTGGAGTCCCTTGACCACCTCGGCCATGAGGGCCAGGCACTCCAGGCCGGCCTGGAAGGCCTCGGGACCGATCTCCCCCGTCTTGAGGAGGCCCTGGCCCAGGCGCACCATGTGCTTCTCCCGGGCCAGCACCCGCTGGTTGCCCATGGCATCGGTCTCCACCACCACCAGATGGATGGAATTCGAACCCACATCGACTGCCGCTATCCTCATGCCCGGACTCGCTTCTGCCTCAGCCTAGCGGAGCCGGGCCTGAGCTACACGTAAAATTGCCGCTACCGCGGGATGGTGCCGGTGCGGTCCCAGCGGGTCCACACGAAGAAGTGCCGGGCCCCGTCCACGAAGTTCATGAGCACGTCGCCCGGCCCCTTGGGCACGTTGGCGTTGGTCTCGTCGTTGCCGCCCTCGCGGAAGCTCCACCAGATGATGAAGGGCCGCCCCCGCAGGTGGTCCAGGGGCAGGAAGCCCCAGTAGCGGCTGTCGGCGCTGTTGTCGCGATTGTCGCCCATGGCGAAGACGTGACCGGCGGGCACGGTCAAGGGGCCCAGGGTGTCGCGGTAGCCGCCCGGGAGCGCCTCCTTGCCCTGGGGGTCCATGGCCAGGACCTCGGGGTCGGCGTAGCGCCAGAGCTCCGTGGGGGCCGGGTCATCGTAGACGCCCGGGTTGCGGCTGAGGGGCCAGGGCCCCGCGACGGGGCCCTCCTTGCGGTCCAGGACGTGATGCTCCCAAGGGCCGGTGGTCAGCTTGCCGTTCACATAGAGCCGCTTGTCGCGCATCTCCACCGTGTCGCCGGGCAGGGCCACCAGGCGCTTGACGTAGTCGTTGTTGCGCTCCAGGGGGTAGCGGAAGACGATGATGTCGCCCCGCGTCGGGGCGCGCATGGGGAAGAGCTTCTCCTCCCAGGCCCACTGCGGCTTGGCGAAGATGAACTTGTTCACCAGGAGGTGGTCCCCGATCATCAGGGTGTTGCGCATGGAGGCCGAGGGGATGGTGAACTGCTGCCCCACGAAGGTCTTGAAGAACATGATGAGCAGGACCGCGAAGAGGACCACCTCCAGGTTGTCCCGGACGGCCCCCTTGGCCACGCCCGCAGGCAGGTTTTCCGTCGTGTCCTCGCTCATCGCGCGCTCCTGTGGATCGGCGGGTCCGTGAAACCCTGGCCGGCAAGGCGGTTCAGGGTCACCCAACGGCCGTCTTTCCAGGTCATGGTGAGCACCTCGCCCAGGTCCGGCACAAGGAGGGTCCTTGTGCGCTGGTCCGGTGGGCCGGCCACCGGCTCCGACTCCACCCAGATGCCGACGACCTCGGGGTCGGGCAGCTTGACTCCGGGCAGATCCACCCTGGACCGGCCCACGATGTGGTTCACGTAGCCACGGCTCTCCCAGGTGGAGACCCGGTCCGGGAAGCCCTCGGGCAGCATCTCGATCTCCCGGCCGCCGTCGACCTTGAAGGACACCCGGCCCCGCTCCTGGCGGAAGGTGAGTTCCATCGCCCCCGCCAGGGTGGTGTAGGTCTCCACCACCGTCCGGCCCTCACCCGACAGCAGGGAGGTCTTGACCCGCTCCTGCAGCCGGGATTCCGGCCTGGATGGGTTCTCATACACGAGGGTCAGCCCCTCCTCCCAGGGCCCGTAGACCGCGCGGGTCTCGGGCCGGACCATGGAATCGCAGCCCAGGGAAGCCACCAGGGCGGCCACCGGCACGGCGGCCGCGAGCAGGCGCCTCATCGCAGACCCCGGTTGTACTTGGCGATCAGGTCCGTGAGGCTGGCCCCGGAGGGGGCGGGCTTGGCGGGCGGGGGGGCGGCCTGGGTATTGGCTTCGTGCTTGCGCTCCGGGCGTGGCCCCTGCGGCTGGTCGGGCCTGGGCCGCCGTCCGGAGGAGCCCTCCGGGGACGCGGGACGCCCTTCGGCGCTGAACTCGGGCCGGGGACCCTGGGGCCTGCCGGAAGTCTGGGGACGGGGCCCCTGGGGACGCCCGCCGGGCCCTTCGGGCCGGGGCCGGTTGGACCGCTCCGGTCCGCCCGCGGGCCGCTCGGGCCCGGGTCCTGCTGGCCGGCCCCCGGATGGGCGAACCCCGGCCGGCCGGACCCCGGAGGGCCTGGCGAACCCCTCGGGACGCGGGCCGGAGGGCGCGGGCCGCGGCGGGCGGGGACCGGGAGCGCCGGGCAGGAGGGCCTTGATGGAGAGCCCGATGCGCTTGGACTTGAGATCCACGGCCAGGACCTTGACCCGCACCGCCTGGCCCACGCTGAGGGCTTCGGAGGGGTTCTTGACGTACTGGTGGGAGATCTCCGACAGGTGCACCAGGCCGTCCTGGTGGACCCCCACGTCCACGAAGGCGCCGAAATCCGTGACGTTGGTGACGACGCCCTGCAGTTCCATGCCCACTTCCAGGTCGGCGGGCTTGTGGACCCCCTCGCGGAAGACGACGGGCTCGAAGCGCTGGCGGGGGTCCCGCCCGGGCTTCTTGAGCTCGGCGATGATGTCCTTCACGGTGACCACGCCGAACTGCTCGTCGATGAAGAGCGACGGATCCAGGGCATCGAGCACGGCGTCGTTGCCCACGAGCTCGGGCACGGTCCTGCCCGCCACCTGGCAGATGCGCTGGACCACGGGGTAGGCTTCCGGGTGCACCGCGGAGGCGTCCAGGGGGTTCTCGCCGTCCCGGATGCGCAGGAAGCCCGCGGCCTGCTGGAAGGCCTTCTCGCCGAAGCGGGGCACCTCCATGAGTTGCTCCCGGTGGCGGAAGGCGCCGTTGGCGAAGCGGTGCTGCACGATGTGCTTGGCCAGGCTCTCGCCGATGCCGGCCACGTAGGCCAGGAGCCGGTAGCTGGCGGAATTCAGGTCCACGCCCACGCGGTTCACGCAGGACTCCACCACCTCGTCCAGGCCCTTCTTGAGGGCGGTCTGGTTCACGTCATGCTGGTACTGGCCCACGCCGATGGACTTGGGCTCGACCTTCACGAGCTCGGCCAGCGGGTCCTGGAAGCGCCGGGCGATGGAGATCGCGCCGCGAACCGTCACGTCCTGCTCCGGGAATTCCTCCCGGGCCACGTCGGAGGCGGAGTACACCGAGGCTCCCGCCTCGCTCACGGCCACGCAGAGCACCGCGTCCCGGCCGCTGTCCTTGAGCCACTCCCGCAGGAAGGCCTCCGTCTCGCGGCCCCCGGTGCCGTTGCCGATGGCGATGGCCTCGATGGGGAACTTGGTGGCCAGCTGCTCCAGGAGGGCCCGGCTCCCGTCCAGGTCCCGCTTGGGTTCCAGGGGATACATGGTGGCCGTTTCCATGAACTGGCCGAGCCGGTTGATGATGGCGAGCTTGCAGCCGGTACGGATGCCCGGGTCCACGCCCAGGGTGCAGAACTGGCCCGCGGGCGGCGCCAGGAGCAGGTGGTCGAGGTTGGTCTGGAAGACCTTGATGGCCTCCAGGTCCGCCTTCTTCTTGGCCTCGACCCGCACGTCGGTCTCGATGGTGGGGGCCAGAAGGCGGTCGAAGGCGTCCGCGCACACGCCGTGGAGCAGCATGCGGTAGGCTGAGGCGGGGACCACCTGCACCCTGGAAACCAGTTCTGTGACCAGGCGTTCGCGGTCCACCACGAGCTTGACGGAGAGGATCTCCTCCTTTTCGCCCCGGCGCACGGCCAGGACCCGGTGACCGGGCATCTTCCGCAGGGGTTCCTGGAACTGCCAGTAGGGCTTGAAGCGCAGGGCCTCGGGCGCGTCCTTGCGCTCCTCGCGCAATTCGGCGTGGAGGGTGCCTGTCTCGGCGAACACCTGGCGCAGCCAGGCCCTCACGTCGGCATCCTCGGCCAGGCGCTCGGCCAGGATGTGGCCGGCGCCCTCCACGCACTTCGAGGGCGTCTCCAGGCCTTCCTCGCCCTCCTTCACGAAGGGGGAGGCCAGCATGAGGGGGTCGGCCCCGGCCTCGTCGGAGAGGAGGGCCTCCAGCAGCGGCTCCAGGCCCCGCTCCCGGGCGTCGGTGGCCTTGGTGCGCTTCTTGGGCTTGTAGGGAAGGTAGAGATCCTCCAGCTCGGTCTTGGACCAGGCGGCCAGGATGCGGGCCTTGAGTTCGGGGGTCAGCTTGCCCTGCTTGTCGATGGTCTTGAGCACCGTCTCCCGGCGGTCCAGGAGTTCCTTGAAGTAGGCCAGTCGTTCCTCGACCGCACGGATCGCGACCTCGTCCAGGGACCCGGTGGCCTCCTTCCGGTAGCGCGCAATGAAGGGCACGGTGTTCCCCTCGTTGAGGAGGGCCGTGATGGCGGCCACCCCCGCACGGGGCAAGGCGAGTTCCTGACAAATTCGATCGACCAACAGCTCCACGTCACTGTCCTTTCGCTCACCTGGGAGGTGAACAGGAATCATACCCTAGGACTTTGGGTCTGTAATCCTGCCATTCTCCCGGGCCCGCGGGTGGGCGCTCTCGTAGGTCCTGGCGAGGCTCTCCAGATCCAGGTGGGTGTAGCGCTGGGTGGTGCTCAGGCTGGCGTGGCCCAGGAGCTCCTGGATGGCCCGCAGGTCCATGCCGTGATTGAGGAGGTGGGTGGCGAAGCTGTGCCGGAGGGCGTGGGGGCTTACCCGGGCCCTCAGGGCGGCATGTTCGAGGGCCTTGGCCAGGAAGTCCCTCACGCTGGTGGGCGTCAGGCGCCCACCCCTTTGGTTGAGGAAGAGGGCGGCGGTCGGCTGCAGGCTGTGGCTGGCGAGCCAGGCGCCCCGGTAAACGAGGTAGGTGTCCAGGGCGGCGCCGGCCTGCTCGTGGAAGGGCACCAGGCGCTCCTTGCTGCCCTTGCCCATTACCCGCAGGGTCCGTTCCTCCCGCAGCAGATCCTGGAGCTCCAGGCCTGTGAGCTCCGAGACACGCAGGCCGGAGGCGTATAGAAGCTCCAGGAGGCAGCGCAGCCGGGAGGTGGGGAAATCCACTGCCTCGGGCAGGGTCAGGAGCGAGGCGGATTCGCCCTCCGTGAGGAAGGCCGGCAGGCGGCTGGGCAACTTGGGATTCCGGAGCCCCGAGGCCGGATCCAGGGGAATGCGCCGGGTCTCGAAGAGCCAGCCGAAAAAGGACCGCACCGTGGACAGGATCCGGGCCTGGCTCGCCGGATCCAGGCCCCGCTCCCCCAGTTCCATGGCGAACCCCCGCAGCGTCCGCGGCTTGACGGCCCAGTCGGGCCAGGCGCTGCCGGCCGCATGGGCCAGCAGCTTGCCCAGGTCCCCCTGGCGGGCCCGTAGCGTATGCGGCGAAACCCCCCGCGCCCGCTGCTCGAGGAGGAAGGCCGCGACGGCCTCGGCGAGGGTGGCTGGAGGGTTGGCCATGACGTCGTCCGCCCTCAGGCCGTCAGTGCCTTGTGGGCCTCCTGGAGTTTTTCGATGATGGGGATGTGCTGGGGACATTTGTCTTCGCACTTCCCGCAGGCCAGGCACTGGTCCGCGCCGTGGCCCGGACCGGCCACGAAGGCGTCGTAGGCCCAGGCGGCGGACTTCCACTGGCTGAACATGGCCCCGGTGTTGTAGGCCGAGAAGGTCTCCGGAATGGCCACGCCGGTGGGACATGGGGCGCAGTAGCCACAGGTGGTGCAGGGCACCGGCATCCGTGCCTGGTACGTGGCCCGGACTGCCTCCACCAGGGCCTGTTCGCCCACGGTGAGGGCGGCGGCCTGGGCCGCCCCGGCGGCGGCGAGGTTCTCCTCCACCTGCGCCGCGGCGTTCATGCCGGACAGGGCCGTGACCACCTCCGGGTGGTCCCAGACCCAGGCCAGCGCCCAGGCGGCAGGTGCCCTGGGCGCTTCGGCCCGGGCCCAGATGGCCTGGATGTCGTCCGGCTGTGGGATGGCCAAGGTTCCGCCCCGCAAGGGCTCCATGGCGATGACGCCGACCCCGCGTTCTGCTGCCTGGCGCATGCCCTCCAGGCCGGCCTGGAAGCCCTGGTCGATGAGGTTCAGCTGGATCTGGCAGAACTCCCAGTCGTAGCCTTCGAGGATGGTGGTGAAGACCTTCAGGGCGTCGTGGAAGGAGAAGCCCAGGTGTTTGATCCGGCCGTCGGCCTTGGCCCGTTCCATGGCCGCCAGGCCCCGGTGCCGCTGGATGGTGTCCCAGCGTTCCACGCTGAGGGCGTGGAGGAGGTAGAAGTCGATGCTGTCCGTGTCCAACCGCTTGAGCTGTTCATCCAGGAGCCGTTCCCAGTCCCCTTCGCCCTGGACCATCCACACCGGGCACTTCGTGGCCAGCTGGACCTTCTCCCGGTAGCCCCCCTTGAGGGCGCGCCCCACGAAGGGCTCGCTCTCGCCGCCATGGTAGGGATAGGCGGTGTCGATGTAGTTCACGCCGCCATCGATGGCCATCCGCAGGAGATTCCTGGAGGACTCCTCGTCGATGCGCTTCATGTCGCCTCCCACCACGGGGAGCCGCATGCAGCCGAAGCCGAGGACCGAGACGTCCAGTCCGGGCATGCGGGGGAATGAACGGTATTTCATGAAGTCCTCCAGAAGCTTGTCTGGACCATCATACCGCCAGCCAGGCCCGATATTCCCGGAGGCCCCCCACGCGCGGCGGCCCGTGTTCTGTGCGACACTGGTCCTGGAACCCATATGCCACAAGGAACCCCATGACCGCCAGCCCCGAAAAAGCCCCCAAGAAGGTCAAAGAGAAGCGGCAGACCCCTGAAGAGCGGCTTGAGGCCATGCGCTACAACCACATGATGTACGGCCCCACCGAAGGGGAGCTGAAGATGGCCCCCAGGAAGGTCGACTACGGGGTCTCCTACCTGAAGCATCCCAAGTTCCAGAGCCTGATGGCCGCCTTCAAGAAGGGCACCACCTTCTCCTTCGACATCAACGCCGGCGGGAAGAACTTCAGCATCACCGCCGACGGCTCCCAGATCGCCTTCAACGGCAGGACCCTCTTCTACTCCCGGGCCCTCAACCGCCATGAGGACAACCTCCTCCTGGACAAGGCCTCGGCCATCCAGCATCAGACCAACGACGCCGTGATCCACCTGATCTTCGCGGTCATCAAGAGCTTTCCCGAATTGGGCACCCCCGCCCTCCAGTACCAGCACCGCAAGTTCTACACCGGGAACGACACCCTGGAATCCAGCGCCCTCGACCAGGGCGCCAACCTCCTCATCGGAGCTTTCAAGCACACGAAAGTGCAAGAAAAAACAAATCGATAATATAATCTATTAATTACACTTGACCACCCCTTGACACGTGCATATCCTCTCGGGAGGAGATTTATCTTGAAACTCACCCAGGGGGAGAAGTCCGAGCGGAGTCAAGTAGCCATCCTCGAGGCAGCCCTGAAGCTCTTTTCCAAGCAGGGCTACCGGGGCACGAGCATTCGCGAGATCTCCACGGAAGCCGGCCTTTCCACGGGCAACGTCTACCACCATTTCCCCGACAAGGAAGCCCTGTTCACCACCCTGCTCAACCAGTACTGGGCGGCCATCGAGAATCCGGAGTTTCCTTTCAACAAGGCCCTGGCCGCCGGGGCCTTCCCCGATGACCTGGAGGCCCTGGCCCGGGCGGCGCAGGAAAGCGTGCAGGCCTACCGCCCTTACGTCGCGCTCATCTATGTGGACGTGGTGGAGTTCGAAGGCAACCACATCCGCAAGTTCTACTCGGAGATGTCGGGCCGCTTCAACACCTTCCTGGACCGGCGCTATCCGGGCGACGCCCTGAAGGACCGCCTGGCGACCGGGTTCCACCCGAATACCGCCCTGATGCTGGCGGGCCGGATCTTCCTCCAATACTTCGCCGTGGAGATCCTCTTCGGCGTCCCCCGCCAGTTCGGCTTCGACACCCCCGAGACCATCGCCGAAGTGGCCCAGATCCTCCGGGCCGGCATGCTCCGCCCGGCCGCGGCCATCGCCAGGGCGAACCTGCATGCCCAGGCACCCCGTCTGGTCTGACCTAAGCCCAGGCACCGCGTCTGACCTCCGCCTGCCCCCGAAAAGGCCTCCGGCCTTCGGTGTAAAAAATTATCAACAAGATCATTGCAACGGATAAAGCCTTGGTATATGGTCGTTCCAGCAAATCGACCATTTGGTATGAAATCAACGCCTCCGCAGGCGCAAGGACCCGGTGGATGAACGTATAGCCACGCATCCGAGGAACGTCATGCTCCCTGACCACTCATGCCGCAATACCCCTCGGCTTTCGGTTACCTCGGTTGGGCACCCAAGCCCCCGCCTGGGCCCGGCACCTGCTGCAAGCGCATAAACAATGATCACTAATCACCTTCATTTCCAATAAAAAAATTCCATCCCGAACGTTCGCTTTTCTTGTTGACATCCTCCGTGGACGGGCTTCAAATCATTGCATGCATACCAACTGTTCGTTTTTGTTAGGCACGGCACGTCGGCTGTTCCAGACACACAAACAATGGAAGTGGAGCTGTCATGAGTAGATTCGCCACGATCGCAGCCACGGGCCGGTACCTTCCCGCGCTTGCGGTGACCAACGATGATTTGCGCCAGCGTTTCCCGCAGTTCCCCACCTTCGTGAGCGACATGGAAGCCTCGAGCGGCATCCGCTGCCGCTACCATGTGCCCGAGGACTGGGCCACCTCGGATGTGGCTCTGCCGGCGGCCCAGCAGGCCCTGGACCGCGCGGGCATCCGCGCCGACGAACTGGATCTGATCATCCTGGGCACCGACTCCCCCGACTACCTCACCCCCTGCACCTCCGTGGTCCTCCAGCACAAGCTGGGCGCCGTGAACGCCGGTACCTTCGACATCGGCTGCGCCTGCGCCTCCTTCCCGACGGCCCTGGCCTCCGCCGCGGGCTGGATCGCCACCAACCCCGGCATCGGCAAGGTGCTGGTGGTGGGTGCCTACCTCATGCACAAGCTGGCCTCCCCCCAGGACCCCATGACGTTCTTCTACGGAGATGGCGCGGGAGCGGCCGTGCTGGTGGCTTCGGACCGCCCGGGCTTCCTCGGCGCCGCCGCCCAGGCGGGCGGTTCCTACCACAAGTACTGGGGCATCTATTCCGGCGGCACGTACGAACCCGCCACCGTTGAATCCGTGCAGGCGGGCCGCACAACCGTGCGGATCCTTGAACGTTACCCACCGGAGATCAACCACGAGGGCTGGCCCCGCCTGGTGCGCAAGCTCTGCGCCAGCGCCGGCTTCACCGTGCCCGACATCGATTTCGTCCTCTTCACCCAGGTGCGCAAGCCCTCCATCGAGCTGGTCATGGCCGACCTCGGCCTGCCCATGGAGCGGACCCACACCATCATGGAGGACTGGGGCTACACCGGCTCCGCCTGCATCCCCATGGCCTTCGACGACGCCATGGAGCGTGGGCTCGTCCATTCCGGCGACCGGGTCGTGCTGGTGGGCTCGGGCGTGGGCTACAACCAGGCCGCCGTTGCCTTCTTCATGCCCTGACCTCCCTTGGATGGCACCCATGACCCAGCGAACCTTCATGAACGGACCACCCCCGTAGGCCATCGGGGCCTTGTCAAAGCACGTCGAAGGCAGTTCCTCCCCCTCCCCCCTCCGGCCTGCGGGTCAAAAACAACCCCCGGCCACAACGCCCACCTCCAGGAGCCGCTATGAAAATCACCCTCGCCCTCGTCGCCGCAGCCTCCTTCGCCGCGACCCTTTCAGCCCAGACCCCCATCCAGGTCACCTCGGCCACGAACGTCACCATCGGCGGCCTGCTGGCCGTCGGCATCAAGAACTCCACCATCTCCCCTGCCAGCGGCAACAACATCACCGAGACCTACCTTGGCGACAACACATCCCGCCTGACGATCATGAGCACCTCATCCATGGGCGACGGCTGGAACGTGCTCTTCCGCCTGGGCTGCCGTTTCGAGCCCACCTACGGCCCCGGCACCACCCTCCTGCCCGGCATCAGCGCCCTCAACTCGGCCACCACCTCCACCTACGGCGGCCTGGCCGAGGACGACACCTGGGGCGGCATCTCCAGCCCCTACGGCACGGTGACCTTCGGCAAGTCCACCCTCTACATCACCGATTCCGTCGACATGTCCTACCTGGGTGTGCCCAGCGCGGGTGAAGCCTACCGCATCTGGGACGCCAACGGCCTGGCCGTGTTCAACATCCTGGACAACGTCAACGAAGGCGCCGGCACCAACCAGACCCTGGGCATCACCCGTTCCCAGGGCGTGCTCCAGTACATCTCCCCCAAGTTCTCCGACTTCCAGGTCCAGGTCGCCTGGTCCAAGAACCCCTACGGTTCCGCCCTCCAGTACAGTCCCTTCAGCAAGTCCCCCACCACCGGCCCCGGCGGCTCGAGTTTCGAGAACGGCGACACCATCTATGCCAAGGGCCAGTACAACAAGGGCCCGCTGAGCGCCTTCGTGAGCCTCCTGAACATCAAGGCCCAGGGTGGGGCCACCGCCGGCACCCAGGACGAACAGGCCTGGCGCGCGGGCGTTTCCTGGAAGCAGAATGGCTTCAAGGTGGGCGTGGTGGCGGACCACTCCGCCTTCAAGGTATCGGAAAGCGGCTCCTCCATCGGCCGCACCGCCTTCATGGTCCCCGTGTCCTACAACTGGGACAAGCACGGCGTCTACGCCACCTATTCCGTCGCGGGCAACTCCAGCACCGGTAGCACGACCATGAACAACACCGGCGCCTCCCAGATCAACCTGGTGTATGACTATGCCCTGACCTCCCGCGCCTTCATCGGCCTGTTCTACGCCGGGATCACCAACAAGAGCGCCGGCACCTACGGGCCGTTCCTCAGTGGCACCAACCTTGGACCTTCGAGCAACAACGTGGTCTTCGACCTGGCCCCCGGCTCCAACTGGCACCAGATCGGCATCAACATGAACTACTGGTTCTAGAAGTCCGGGCCGCCGGGGCAACCCGGCGGCCCCTTTTTTTTGCCATGCCTGAACGACCCGGGAGGTCACATGAATATTTCCACAATGCGGACAGGCCTGAGGGCCCTGGCCCTGGGCACCGCCGCCCTCGCCCTGGGTTCCGGCTGGGCCGCGGCCCAGGACATCAAGATCGCGCACGTGTACGACAAGACCGGGGTCCTGGGCGCCTACGCCCAGCAGACCCAGGCCGGGCTCATGATGGGCCTGGAATATGCCACGGGCGGCACCATGGCCGTCAACGGCCACAAGCTGGTGGTGATCGAGAAGGACAACCAGGGCAAGCCCGACGTGGCCAAGGCCATGCTGGAGTCGGCCTATGCCGACGACAAGGCGGCCATCGCCGTGGGGCCCACCAGCTCGGGAGCCGCCCTGGCCATGCTGCCGGTGGCCGAGCAGTTCAAGAAGATCCTCCTGGTGGAACCGGCCGTGGCCGACGACATCACCGGGATCAAGTGGAACCGCTACATCTTCCGCACCGGCCGCTGCTCGTCCCAGGACGCGGTGTCCAACGCCATCGTCCTGGACAAGCAGGGCGTCAACATCGCCACCATGGCCCAGGACAACGCCTTCGGCCGCGACTTCGTCACCGCCTTCAAGGGCGCGATCAGGAAGGCCAAGCTGGTCCACGAGGAGTACCTGCCCCCTACCACCACCGACTTCACGGCCGGCGCCCAGCACCTGTTCGACAAGCTCAAGGACCTGAAGGGCCGCAAGATCATCTTCATCAACTGGGCCGGCAGCAACGCCTTCAAGATCGCCGACCTGAAGCCCGAGCGCTACGGGATCGAGATCGCCACCGGCGGCAACATCCTGCCGGCCCTGGCCCTCTACAAGCCCTTCCCGGGCCTGGAAGGCGCCGCCTACTACTACTATGAGAGCCCCAAGAACAAGGTCAACGACTGGTTCGTCAAGGAGCACATGGCCCGCTTCAAGACGCCCCCGGACTTTTTCACCTGCGGCGGCATGGCCGCGGGCATGGCCATCGTCGAGACCCTCAAGAAGACCAAGGGCGGCGTGGACACGGAGACCCTCATCAAGACCATGGAAGGCATGCCCTTCGAGACTCCCAAGGGGAAGATGATCTTCCGCAAGGAGGACCACCAGGCCATGCAGTCCATGTACCACTTCAAGATCAAGGTCGACCCCAAGGTCGCCTGGGCGATTCCCGAGCTGATCCGTGAGATCAAGATCGAAGAAATGGCCATACCGATCCGCAACAAGCGCTGACGCGGACCGTTCCGGGCCGCGACCGCGCGGCCCGGAACGGCCTGACCGCCCCCTTCCGAGAGACCATGACCTTCGCACTTGAAACCCGGGACCTCACCATCCGCTTCGGCGGGCATGTGGCGGTCGACAAGGTGTCCTGCGGCTTCGCGCCGGGCACCCTCACCGCCATCGTCGGTCCCAACGGGGCCGGCAAGACCACCTACTTCAACCTGATTTCCGGCCAGCTGAAGGCCACCGCCGGCCAGGTCCTCCTGCGCGGCCAGGACATCAGCCACGCCGCCGCCCCCCACCGCACCCACCTGGGCATCGGGCGCGCCTTCCAGCTCACCAACCTCTTCCCCCACCTGACCGTCCTGGAGAACATCCGCCTGGCGGTGCAGTCCCGGGCGAAGGTCGGCCTGAACCTCTGGAGCATCTGGAGCGGCCACCGGGAACTCATCGACCGGGCCGAGGCGGTGCTCGAGACCGTGGCGCTCACCGCCAAGCGGGACACCGCCGCGGCGGCCCTGCCCCACGGCGACCAGCGCAAGCTGGAGGTGGCCATCCTCATGGCCCTGGAGCCCGACGTCTTCATGTTCGACGAACCCACGGCCGGCATGAGCGTGGACGAGGTGCCGGTGATCCTGGACCTCATCCGCTCCCTCAAGGCCCGCCACGACAAGACCATCCTCCTGGTCGAGCACAAGATGGACGTGGTGCGCGAACTGAGCGACCGCATCATCGTCCTCCACAACGGCGCCCTGGTGGCCGATGGCGAGCCCGCGGCGGTGATCGCCTCCCCCATCGTGCAGGAAGCCTACCTGGGCGTGGAGGTGGCGAAATGAGCGACCCGGGCGTGCCCCTCCTGAAACTCGACGGCGTCCACACCCACATCGGCGCCTACCACATCCTGCACGGGGTGGACCTGGAGATCGCCAAGGGCGAGCTCACCGTCCTGCTGGGCCGCAACGGCGCCGGCAAGACCACCACCCTGCGCACCATCATGGGGCTGTGGCCCGCCTCCCAGGGCCGGGTGCAGTTCCAGGGGCAGGACATCGGTTCCCGCCCCACCCCCGGGATCGCCCAGCTTGGCATCAGCTACGTGCCCGAGAACATGGGGATCTTCTCCGACCTCACCGTGGCCGAGAACATGCTCCTGGCCGCCCGTGGCGCCCGGCGCCCCGAGCACCTGGACGCGGCGCGGCTCGAGTGGATCTTCGGGCTCTTCCCGGCCATCAAGCGTTTCTGGCAGCATCCCGCGGGCCTGCTCTCGGGTGGACAGAAACAGATGGTGGCGGTGGCCCGGGCCATCATCGAGCCCCGGGCGCTGCTGCTGGTGGACGAGCCCAGCAAGGGGCTGGCACCGGCCATCATCCTGAACATGATCAACGCCTTCCGTGAGCTCAAGCGCACCGACACCACCATCCTCCTGGTGGAGCAGAACTTCAACTTCGCCCGGCAGCTGGGGGACCGGGTGGCGGTGATGGACGGCGGGCGCATCGTGCACGCCGGCACCATGGCCGCCCTGGCCGAGGACGAGCCCCTCCAGCAGCATCTGCTCGGACTCTCCCTGGCCTCCCACCAGTAGCCCCAGGAGCGTAGATGACCGTCCTTTCGCCAACCTCCCCTGCCCTGGAGCCCCTGCCCGAGGTCCGGATCGACAAGATCCCCATGCTCCTCCTGCCGGTCCTGGCCCTGGTCGCGCTGCCCCTGGTCCATTCATTTTCCACCTGGGTGACCCTCACCTTCGCCGGCCTGGCCATGGGCATGATCATCTTCATCATCGCCTCGGGCCTGACCCTGGTGTTCGGCCTCATGGACGTCCTGAACTTCGGCCACGGGGTCTTCATCACCCTGGGGGCCTTCATCGCCACCTCCGTCATGGGCCGGCTGGCCCCCTGGGTCGAAAGCGAGTCCCTGGCGCGCAACCTCGCGGCCGTGATCCCGGCCATGCTGGCGGGCATGGCCGTCACCGGCCTGGTGGGCCTGGCCTTCGAGCGCCTCGTGATCAAGCCCGTCTACGGCCAGCCTTTGCGGCAGATCATGACCACCATGGGCGGCATGATCGTGGGCATCGAGCTCATCAAGGCGGTGTGGGGCGGCCAGTCCATCCCCCTGCTCCTGCCCGCGGCCATGCGCGGCTCCCTGCTCTTCGGCGACGCCGCCGTGGAGAAGTACCGGATCATCGCGGTGGGCGTCGGCCTCCTGGTCTTCGGGGTGATGCTCTGGGTCCTCAGCCGCACCAAGGTGGGCCTGCTCATCCGGGTGGGGGTCCAGGACCGGGAGATGGTCGAGAGCCTGGGCTACCGCATCGGCCGCCTGTTCATCGGCGTCTTCGTCACCGGTTCGGCCCTGGCGGGCCTGGGCGGCGTCATGTGGGGCCTCTACCAGCAGAGCGTCACCCCGGAAATGGGGAGCGAGGTCAACGTCCTCCTGTTCATCGTCATCATCATCGGCGGCCTGGGCTCCGTGGGGGGCTGCTTCATCGGCTCGCTCCTGGTGGGCCTGGTGGCCAACTACGCCGGCTTCGTGGCGCCCAAGGTGGCGCTGTTCTCCAACATCATCCTGATGGTGGCCGTCCTGCTGTGGCGGCCCCAGGGGCTCTATCCGGTGGTGAAACGATGATCCGCTCCCTGTTCTCGGGCGACCTGCCCAGGTCGAAAGTGCTGGTGGCCCTGCTCATCATCATCTTCGCCGGCCTGGTCCTCACGCCCTTCCTGTTCCCCGGGGCCAAGGCCCTCAACGTCGCCGCCAAGATCTGCATCTTCATCACCCTGGTGGCCAGCTTCGATCTGCTGCTGGGCTACACCGGCATCGTCTCCTTCGCCCACACCATGTTCTTCGGCATCGGGGCCTACGGCGTGGCCATCGCCCTGAGCAACCGCCCGCCGACCTGGGGCACCGTCTTCCTCGGCGTCTGCGCGGCGCTCGTGGCCTCCCTGCTCCTGTCCCTCCTGATCGGCCTGTTCAGCCTGCGGGTCAAGGCCATGTTCTACGCCATGATCACCCTGGCCGTGGCCACCGCCTTCCAGACCCTGGCTTCGCAGCTGTCGGAATTCACCGGCGGCGAGGACGGCCTGACCTTCAAGGTGCCCGAATTGATCAGCCCCTCCTTCAGCCTGAGGGAGGCCCCCTTCCTGGGCGTGAACCTGGACGGGCGGGTCATCGCCTTCTACCTCCTGCTGGTCGTCACGGTGGTGCTCTTCCTCGTGATGCTCCGGATCGTCAACTCGCCCTTCGGCCGGGTGCTCCAGGCCATCCGCGAGAACGCCTTCCGGGCCGAGGCCCTGGGCTACCGCACCGTCATCTACCGGACCGGTTCCAGCGTGCTGTCGGCGCTCTTCGCGACGCTGGCGGGGTGCCTCCTGGCCCTGTGGCTGCGCTACAACGGCCCCGACACCTCCCTGTCCTTCGAGATCATGCTCTACATCCTGCTCATGGTGGTCATCGGCGGCATGGGCACCCTCTACGGCTCGGTGGTGGGCGCCACCCTCTTCATCTTCGTCCAGAACTACCTCCAGGACCTGCTCAAGGTCGCCAATGTGGGCCTGGTGAAGGTGCCCGTCCTGCGGGACGTGGTGCACCCCGACCGCTGGCTGCTGTGGCTGGGGTTCCTGTTCGTCCTCAGCGCCGCCAAGTTCCCCTTCGGCATCGTCGGCAAACTCCGCCTCGGAGCCCTGAAACGCTCGTGAGCATGGTCTCCGCGGATCTATGAAAGGAAGAACGCCATGCCCCGGATTCGCGCCAACGGCATCCACCTCCACTACGAGTTCCACGGCCCCGCCGACGGCGAGCTGCTGATCCTCAACAACGGCGTGTTCATGAGCACCGGCGCCTGGGGCTTCCAGATCCCCGAGCTGGCGAAACGCTACCGGGTCCTGGCCTACGACATGCGCGGCCAGGGGCAGAGCGACCACCCCGAAGGGACCTACACCCTCGACCTGCACGGCGAGGACCTGCTGGCGCTCATGGACGCCCTGGACCTGCCCAAGGCCCACATGGTGGGCACCTCGTACGGCGGGGAGCTGAACCTGGTCATGGGCCTGCGCTACCCCGAGCGCTGCGCGAGCCTGGTGATCATCACCTCGGTCTCCCACAGCGATGCCCTGCTGAGGGCCATGATCGACCGCTGGCAGGTCGCCGCCAAGCTGGGCGACGGCCCGAAGTTCTTCCGTCTGATCTATGCCGACACCTACTCCGAGGAATTCCTCACGGCCCGGCCCGAGCTCATCCCCATGGCCGAACAGCGCTACGCCACACTCGACCTGCCGGCGGCGGAAAGGCTGCTGGAGGCCTTCCTGGCCTTCAACGTCACGGCCGACCTGGGCCGGATCAAGCTGCCCACCCTCATCGCGTCGGCTGAGCTCGACCTGCTGAAGCCGCCCCGCTACGGGGAGATCATGCACCGCGCCATCGCCGGCTCGGAATACCACCTGATCCCGGGTTCCGGCCATGTCGCCGTGCTGGAAAAGGCGGCGGAAGTGAACACCCTCATTCTCGGCTTCCTGGCCAAGCATCCCTTCTGAGCGAGCCAGGACCCTTCAAGGAGTCAACATGGACCACCAGGCCCTCTACCTTAGCAAGCTGATCACCGCCGAAGAGGCGGCGACCCACATCACGTCCGATAGTGACATCATCGTCGGCATGTGCGCCTCGGAACCCCAGGGGTGCATGGGCCAGTTCCACACCGTGGCCGACCGGGTCGAGCATGTGCGGGTGTTCTCCTGCCTCACCCTCAAGCCCTACCCCTTCTACATGAAGCCGGAGATGAAGGGCCACTTCGAGCTGGCCAGCTGGTTCCATGCCCCCGGCTCCCGGGAGGCCATCAAGAACGGCACCGGCACCGTCACCTTCGTGCCCAACATGCTGCACCGCGCCGCCAGCGACCGCATGGTGGCCCACAAGCCCGACCTCCTCGTCACCACCTGCACGCCCCCGGACAAGCACGGCTTCGTCTCCCTGTCCGTGGGCTGCACCTACGAGAAGGACGTCCTGGAGAAGGCCCGGCTGGTGATCCTGGAAGTGAACCCGCGCCTGCCCAGGACCTTCGGCGACACCCAGGTGCACGTGTCCCAGGTGGACTACTTCGTCTACAACGACCAGGAGGTCCCCGCCCTGCCCTCCCCCAACCCCAGCGCCACCGACCTCACCATCGGCAACTACATCGCCGAGCTGGTGGAGGACGGCTCCACCATCCAGCTGGGCATCGGGGGCATCCCCAACGCCGCGGCCCTGGCCCTCAAGAACAAGAAGGACCTGGGCGTGCACACCGAGATGATGGTGGACTCCATGATGGAGCTCTACGAAATGGGCGTCATCACCAACGCCCGCAAGACCCTCAAGCCCGGCAAGTTCGTCACCACCTTCTCCATGGGCTCGCGCAAGCTCTACGACTGGCTCGACGACAACGTCGCTGTGGAGTTCCTGCGGGGCAAGTGGGTGAACGACCCCGCCGTCATCGCCCAGAACGCCCGCATGGTCTCCATCAACACCTGCATCTCCGTGGACTTCACGGGCCAGGTGGCCAGCGAGACCATCGGGGTCAACCAGTATTCCGGCACCGGCGGCCAGTCCGACACGGCCCAGGGGGCCGTGGACGGCTTCGACGGCCTGGGCAAGAGCATCATCGCCTGCGCCAGCACCGCCAAGAACGGCACCATGTCCACCATCCTCCCGATGCTCCCCCTGGGCTCGGCGGTGTCCCTGCACCGGTCCCATGTCGATCATGTGGTCACCGAATTCGGCGTCGCGCGCCTGCGGGGCCGCACCGTCCGCGAGCGCACCCACGCGCTCATCGCCGTCGCCCATCCCGAATTCCGCGCCGACCTCGCCGAGCAGGCCCGGAAGCTCAACTACATCTGAAAGAAGGACCTCATGCACATCGGAATCATCGGCCACGCCACCTGGCTGCCCCCGGGCAGGCTCACCGCAGCGGACCTGGCCGCCGCCACCGGCATCCCCGAGAACGTCATCGCGCTCAAGTTCGGCGTGAAGCAGAAACCCGTCGCGGGCCCTGACGAGACCACCGCCTTCATGGGCCTGGCCGCGGCCCGCCGGGCCCTGGACATGGCCGACGTCGCCGGCCGCGAGGTGGACCTGGTCATCTGGTGCGGCGCCCAGCACAAGGACTACCCCTGCTGGCTCGCGGGTCTCTACGTCGCCAACCAGCTCGGCGCGAAGGACGCCTGGAGCTTCGACATGGAGGCCATGTGCGGCTCCATGATGGCCGCTCTCGACGTGGCCAAGGCGCTCATGACCACCCACCCCGAGCTCAACACCGTCCTCCTGGTGTCGGGCTACCGCAACAACGACCTCATCGACCTGTCCGTGCCCGAGACCCGCTTCATGCTGGACATCGGTTCGGGCGGCTCGGCCCTGGTGCTGCGCAAGAACGCCGGGCGCAACGCCGTGCTGGCTTCGGCCTTCCGGGGCGACGGCTCCCTGTCCGAGCTGTGCGTGGTGCCTTCCCTGGGCACCAAGGCCTGGCCGCCGGCGGACGGCGACCTCGCCCGGGCGCACTTCGTCGTGCCCGACGAGGAGGCCTTCAAGGGCAAGCTGGGCGAGGTGACCATGCCCAACTTCTACGCCGTGATCCGGGACGCCGTGCGCCTGTCCGGCCTGCCCGCGGACGGCATCGACTACCTGGCCATCCTCCACTTCAAGCGCAGCGCCCACGACGCCGTCCTGGCCGAGCTGGGCCTCAGGCCCGACCAGAGCACCTACCTGGACGATTACGGCCACATCGGCCAGAACGACCAGGTCCTCAGCCTGGAGCTGGGCCTGGCCCACGGCAGGATCCGCGCCGGCTCACGCATCGTCTTCGTGGGCGCCGGGCTGGGCTTCGTGTGGGCTTCCACCGTCATCCAATGGGGACCGTATTCCGAATGAGCCCATCGCCTCTCCTGCGCAACACTCCCTACGGCCCCGTCGAGGGCGCCGTCGACGCCGACGGCACCTGGTCCTGGAAGGGCATCCCCTTCGCCCAGCCCCCCGTGGGGGACCTGCGCTGGCGGGCCCCCCGCGAGCCGGAACCCTGGACCGAGGCGCGCCCGGCCAAGGCCAGCGGCAGCGCCTGCGTCCAGCTGGGCAGCCTGTTCGGCCCGGGGGAGCACAACACCTTCGACGCCTCCGTGGCCTCCAGCCTCTACCGCCCCGTGGGCAGCGAGGACTGCCTGTACCTGAACCTCTGGCGGCCGGCCACGGAGGAGGCGGGGCTGCCGGTGCTGTTCTTCCTGCACGGGGGCAGCAACCTGTACGGCTACAACGCCGACCCCCTGTACGACGGCGCCGCCCTGGCCCGCACGGCCAACGCGGTGGTGGTAACGGCCAACTACCGGCTGGGGCTGTTCGGATGGTTCCACCTGCCCGGGGTGCTTCAGGACGAGGCTTCCGGCAACTTCGGCACCCTCGACCAGATCCAGGCCCTGACCTTCGTCCAGCGCGGCATCGCGGCCTTCGGCGGCGACCCCGGCAACGTGACCCTCCTGGGCCAGTCCTCGGGGGCCGTGAACAGCCATGCCCTGCTCACCTCCCCGCTTCTGGTGGCCGAGCCCGTCCCCCTCTTCCACAAGGCCGTGCTCATGAGCGGCGCCCTGGCGGCGCCCGGGGAGCTGCCCCCCGGGGCCGTGGCCACCCTCCAGGCCGCCGCCTACGGCGAGCGCCAGGCCCGGACCCTCCTGGACGGTCTCCTCATCGCCGGGGGCCTGGCCGCGGACGAGGCCGGTGCGCAAGCCTATGCGGCAGCCCAGCCCGAAGGGGCCATGGCGGCCTTCCTGCGCTCCCGGAGCCCGGCCCAGATCTTCCAGCAGCTGATCTACCGCCTCGCCCCGGCCGGCCTGGCCATCACCTACCACATCCCCGACGGCCGGATCGTCGCCCACAATCCCATGGAGGCCCTGCGCAAGGGGCTCTACCTCCAGGTCCCCCTCATCATCAGCACCACCCGGGACGAGGGCACCCTCTTCCCGGGCTTCCTGGCCCTCGCCCCGGCCCTGGGCGGCGTGTCCGCGCAGGTCCTCACCGATGCCGACCGCCTCCGGCACATGCTCACCTTCGACGGCGACGCCCCCACCGACCTGACCCCCGAGGACATCATCAACCCCGCCTACCTGCCCGTGGACGCCCCCTTCACCGGCTACCGGGCCCGCATGGCCACCCTGAGCCAGTTCTTCTTCATCGCCCTGCGCGACGCCCTGCTGGACGCCCTGTCCCCCGCCGAGGCCCCCCACGCCACCTGGTACTTCGAGTTCGACTGGAGCCAGGCCCCGTCCCCCTGGGACGTCGTCTACGGCGCCGCCCACGCCTACGACCTGCCCTTCCTCTTCGGCACCTTCCAGGGCAACGCCTTCGCCGGCCTCATGAACAGCACCGCCAACGAACCCGGCCGCCTCGCCCTGTCCCGGGCCATGATGGACGCCGTGGCCGCCTTCGCCCGCACCGGCGACCCCAACACCCCGAGCCTGGGCACACCCTGGCCCCAGTGGCCGAGGACCCTGGTGTTCGACGCGACCCGGACGGAAAAGCGGATCTTCCTGCGGTAGGACCTCACAGCCAAAGCAACTCCGGCAGGAAAAGGTCCCTGACTCAATGCCCTTCCGTCTGAAGGCCCGTCTGAAAGGCCTCCAGTAGAGCTTCCGCTTTCGCTAGCGCTGCATCGAAATCCAGGTGGAAATCACCGCGAACCATGTTGGTCAGCAGAAAGTTCCGTTGGGCCGGAGAAATGATGGCTTCCAAGTCCATTCGGAGATCCGATGGGGCAAGCTCTCTGACTTCCTTACCGAGCAGGAAGGCCGCCGTGGTCTGGTCATCGAAACGGAATCGTTCCAGATCATCGAGGTGCTGATCGAAAAGGGTGTCCTCGCCCAGGACGGTTCGGTGATCCTCCAGCAACGTCATGAAGTCCTGGGCATCTCGCCCACCCCGGGCCAAGCCCTGGTCTGCCCAGGCAATGAGCTTCATGATCACCATGCCCGAGGCCGAAGCGAGGGGTAGGGCGAGCCCATCTCCGAGGTCCGCCAGGATGCAGCTTTGGTAGGCGACCCGATAACCCTCAACATTCATCACGGTACTTCCATCGGGGGGCCAAACCAGGCGCCCTGACGCACCGGCGAGGCCCCCGAAGGGAACCAGATCCACCTTCATGATGGGTGCCCCCAGTCCTTGTTGAAAGACCATCCGGTGGCCGATCTTTGGATCAGGCTTGAAGTGGTTCGTTCCCTCCAGAACGCCCTTCAGCGCCTCGAAGGCCTTCCAGTCAGGCAGAGACAAGGCGAAATCAGCATCGAGCGTCTTCCTGCCCGGACGGCAACCATGGATATGGACCAGGAGGATCTCCCGGGCCAAGGCGCCCGTGAGGAACCAGTCGCAGCCGAGGTCAGCGCACACATCGTGCATGGCCAATGCCAGATCGCGAATGACTTGTTCAATGGGGGAACGAAGTGGGTGTAAGGTAGCGCTCATCCAGCCATCCAGCAGCTTCGGCGGCACGGGCATCGCCGAGGTTCAAGAGGTCCGCATAGGCTAGCAGAGGTGGTACGGTTCGCGGGTCCGGCAAGTTCAAACCCGGCGGATCCCAGAAGCCATTCAGCAGTTCGACTGTCCCCCCGGGGTCCGCCTTCAGGCGGAACCGGCCCACGACCCCCTTGGGGTTCTCTGAACAATAGATTGTGGCGGTTGCTGGTCCGTATTCCTGGGTGAGGATCGCCGCCGCCACCTCACCACTCCATTGCGCCCTACAGGGAGTCAAATCGACCGACTTCCACCATTCCGGCGTGGGCGCCTGGAACCTCCCAACAACCAGGCTTGGCCGGAGCTTCAAGGGGTAGCTTACAGCCCAGGCCAGGGCCAACCGGTGGGCATCCACCAAGGCTAAACCGGTTTTCCCCCGCACAGCCAGGAAGCCCTGGGCCTTGAGGTCGGCGATGACGCCGCTGACTGAGCCTACCGAAGCCCCGGAGAGGGCTGAAAGTTCCCGAACCGTCAGGTTCAAGGCCCCCGGACGCACCAGCAACTGGAATACCACGCGCAGGCCCGTGCCACTGAGCGCGCGCATGGGCTTGCTCTTTCGGAGCGCATTCCTGGCAAGCTTTTTCCCGGTGATGAGGATGTGCGTCTGCCCCTGTTTAAGGAAGGCGTTGCCGGCGGCGTCGATGAAGGCGAGCCCGAGATCCTGGCAGATGCGAGCCATGGCCGGAGTGAGGTAACGGGTCAAAAGGATGGCTTCGGGAAGGTGCTTACCGAGTTCGTGCACCAGCTGGAAAAGGGTTGCCGCGCGGGCGATGGCAGGGATCACGAGGCCTTGGCGGGTGCCTGCCACAGGGCCGTTCTTGATCTGGATGAGAAGACTCCGGGCTTCGCGGCCGGGAGTTGGGTCTGGGGACCAGGAAAGGGGCATGCCCGTTTCCTCGGTGAATCGCTTCAGAAGGCTGTCGATGAGCTCAGGTTGGGAGATCATGGTTACTCTCGTTCAAAAAAGGAGATGTTCAACCGACGTGAAAATTGTGATTCAATGATCAAGATCGGTTTCCCAATAGGTTTCGTCAAGCACTTGTTCAATATTTTAAAACTGTTCACGTCTGTTGAACGAAATAACCACCAGACCCTGCGCAGCCAGCTCCGAGAGATCCCTCAAAGCCGTGGCCCGCCTAGGTCGCAGGTTTGGGCCCCTTGGTGCTCAGGCCCGGCTCTGTCATCCTTGAATTCATCAAATGCAATGAGCATTTAATCTCTCTTGGGCGAGGTTTCTGCGACGCCGGACATCGTGCCGAGCTGGAAGCCTTCTTCAAGGAGCGGCTGGCCACCCTTCCTGGAGGCCCGCTTCAGCTGAAGCAGATGCTGGAGTGGATCACACAGTGCGAGAACGATAAGCCCCTGCAGCAGCCAAGCATCTCGGCCTTCCTGTCCAGGTACTGATCCGGCTCGTTCCTGCCCAAGCCAGGACCCGGGTCGAACTCGGCGAGGCCGTGGACGGCTGGGGTCCTGGCGCGCTCAGGCCTTCAGCCGACCTCCTGGACGACCTTGCGGACGTTCACCGCGCAGGCCTTGAACTCGGCGGTCTTGGTGGTGGTGTCGCCGGCGTCGTTGGTGAGCCAGTTGGCGTTGCCTTCGCGGAAGTGGAAGGCCATCCACACCAGGCCGGCGGGGACCTCGGGGGTGATCCGGCAGGGGACCTGGACTTCGCCCCGGCGGGAGGTGACCCGGACCAGCTCCCCGTCCTTGAGGCCCAGGCGCTCGGCGTCGGCCGCGGAGAGATCGGCCACTTCCCTCGGCAGGAGCTGGTTCATGCCGCTCCGGCCCGTCTGGGTGCGGGTGTGGTAGTGATAGAGCCGGCGCCCGGTGCTGAGCACGAAGGGATACTCGGGGTCCGCCACTTCCGCCGGCGGGGCCCAGTCGAAGGCCTGGAAGAGGCCCTTGCCCCGGGTGAAGGCGCCCTCCTTGTGGAGGAAGGTGGTGCCGGGGTGCCCGGGGGTGGGACAGGGCCACTGCAGGCCGTCCCCGTCCAGACGGGCGTATTTGATGCCGCCGAGGGCCGGCGCCAGGGCCGAGACTTCGTCGTCCCAGATCTCCTGGGCGCTGCCGGAGACCCAGTCGCTGCCCATGCGTTTGGCAAGTTCCTTGTAGAGCCACCAGTCGGGCTTGGCGTCGCCCGGCGCGTCCTTGATCTTGCGCACGCGGCTGACGCGGCGTTCGCTGTTGGTGTAGGTGCCTTCGTCCTCGCCCCAGGCGGCGCCCGGGAGCACCACGTGGGCGAAGCGGGTGGTCTCGTTGGGGAAGATGTCGTGGCAGACCAGGAAGTCCGCGGCGGCCAGGCACTCCTCGACGTGGTGGATGTTGGGCTCGCTGTTGGCCAGATTCTCGCCGAAGACGACCAGGACCTTCACCTTCCCGCTCTTGAGGCCGGTGACCATATCCGGGATCATCAGTCCGGGCGTGGCCGGCAGGGCCGGAACCCCCCAGGCCTGCTCGAACTTGGCCCGGGCGGCGGGATTGACCACCTTCTGGTAGCCCGGGAAGTCCCCGGGCAGCGCGCCCATGTCGCAGGCGCCCTGGACGTTGTTCTGGCCGCGCAGGGGATTGACCCCGCCGCCCTCCACACCCAGGTTGCCCAGCATCATCTGCAGGTTGGCGATGGACATGACGTTCTGGGTGCCGCAGGTGTGCTCGGTGATCCCCAGGGTGTAGCACACCGCCCCGGGCTTGTGGGCGGCCAGGGTGCGGGCGATCTCGCGGATCATCGCCGCGGGCACGCCGGAGATGGCGCTGGCCCGCTCAGGTGGATACTCCAGCACCTTGTCGCGCAGGGCCGGGTAGTTCTCGCAGTGGGCGTCGATGTAGTCCTGGTCCACCAGGCCCTCGGTCACCAGGACCTGCATGAGGCCGTTGAGGAAGGCCACGTCGGACCCCACCTTGATCTGGGCGAAGAGGTGCGCCTCCTGGGCCAGGGCATGCCGCCGGGGGTCGGCGACGATGAGCCGGGCGCCGTTGCGCACGGCCTGCTTGACGTAGTACGAGGCCACCGGGTGCGCCTCGGTCATGTTGGTGCCGATGCAGAATATGAGCTTGGCCTTGGGCAGTTCCTTGAAGGAATTCGTCATGGCGCCCGACCCGAAGGAGGTCGCCAGACCCGCCACCGTGGGGGCGTGGCAGGTGCGGGCGCAGTGGTCGATGTTGTTGGTCCCCAGGACGGCCCGGAACAGTTTCTGCATGTTGTACGAGGCTTCGTTGGTGCTGCGCGCGCAGCTGACGCCGGCCACCGAGTCGGGCCCGTGCTCGAGGATGGCCTCCTTGAACTTGCGGGCCACCAGGTCCAGCGCCTCGTCCCAGCTCGCCTCCCGGAAACCGCCTTCCTCCCTGATGAGCGGCGTGGTGAGCCGGTCCTTCGCGTAGATGAAGTCGTAGCCGAAGCGCCCCTTGACGCACAGGTGGCCCTGGTTGGGCTCGGCGTTCTCCACGCCCGTCACCCGCACGATCCGGTCGCCCTTCACGTGCAGGTCGAGCTGGCAGCCCACCCCGCAGTAGGGGCAGGTGGTGCGCACCTGGCGGGTCTCCCAGCGCCGGCCCTTGCCGACGGCCTTCTTCTCCACCAGGGCGCCCACGGGGCACATCTGCACGCAGTCGCCGCACTGGACGCAGGTGGACTCGCCCATGGGCAGGTCGGCGTCGAAGATGATCCGGGTGTCGTCGCCGCGGCTGCCGAAGTTGAGGACCTCGTTGACGACGTTGTGGTTGCAGGCGGAGACGCACCGCCCGCAGCGGATGCATTTCTCCCGGTCGATGCGGATGAAGGCGGAGGACTCGTCGGCCACCTGGGGCGGAGTCTCCTTGAAGGTGAGCTCGGGCCGCTGGATCCCGAGGTGGTAGGCCGCGTCCTGCAGCTCGCACACGCCGCTCTTCTCGCAGGCGAGGCAGTCGTGGCGGCCGTTGGCCAGGAGCAGGTCCACCACCATGGTCTGGGCGGCCTTCACCGTCTCGGAGTCGGTGCGGATGACCATCCCTTCCTTGACCGGGGTGGAGCAGGCCGTCTGCAGGCCGCCCCGCATCCCTTCGATGTCCACGGCGCAGGCCCGGCACCGGGCGGCGGGCCCGGTCTTGGGATGGAAGCAGAGGGAGGGGATGTAGATCCCGTTGTCCCGGGCCGCCGCCAGGACGGTGGTCCCTTCCCGGGCCTGGCAGGTCCTGCCGTTGATGGTGATCTTCATCGGGCCACCTCCTGCACTGCCAAGGCTTCAAATTCGGATCGGAACTTCTCGACCATGGCGCTGATGGGCAGGGCGAAAGCCAGCCCCGTAGGACAGATGGTCAGTCCCTTGACCTTCTGGCAGATCTCCAGGATCCGGTCCAGGTCGGCCAGGCTGCCCTGGCCGGAGCGCAGGTCCTTGAGCAGGCGCTTGAGGACCTGGGAGCCGTCCCGGCAGGGCGTGCACTGCCCGCAGGACTCGTGGGCGTAGAAGGCGATGGTCCGCGCGGCGAGCTGGGGGATCGACACCGTGTCGTTGAGGACGATGATGCCCCCCGAGCCCAGCATCGTCCCGGCCTTGGCGCAGGACTCGTAGTCCATGGCCAGGTCCGCGGCCTCCGCCGCCGTGAGGATGGGCACCGACAGGCCCCCGACGATGACGCCCTTCAGGTTGCCCCGGACGCCGCCGGCGGCTTCCAGGATCGTGGACAGCTTGGTTCCCAACGGAAACTCGTAGACCCCCGGCCGGTGCACGTGGCCGCTGACCCCGAAGATCTTCGGGCCGTGGCCGCCGGGGCAGCCCATGGCCAGGAAGGCCGGGGCGCCCTCGTTGACGATGAAGGGGACGCAGGCGAAGGTCTCGACGTTGTTGACGATGGTCGGGCAGCCGTAGAGCCCGCAATTGGCCGGAAACGGCGGCTTGCCGTGGGGATCGCCCCTCCGCCCTTCCAGCGACTGGATGAGGGCGGTCTCCTCGCCGCACACGTAGGAACCGGCCCCCTTGTGGACGACGATCTCCAGGTCCCCCAGGAGCCCCGAGGCGCGCACTTCGGCCACGGCGGTCTCCAGCAGCTCGGCGATCCAGCGGAACTCGCCCCGGATGTAGATGAAGGCCGTCTTCGCGCCGATGGCGTGGGCGACGATGGCCATGCCCTCCAGGAGGAGGTGGGGATCATGCTCCATGATCTCCCGGTCCTTGAAGGTCCCCGGCTCACCCTCGTCGGCATTGCAGATCAGGTACACCGGCCGCGGGTCGTCCTTGGGCAGGAAGGTCAGCTTGGAGCCCAGCGGGAACCCCGCGCCCCCGCGCCCCCGGAGGGTGGATTCCTGGAGGACCTGGATGATACCCCCGGGGCCCAGGTCCCGGGCCTTGGCCAGGCCCGCGTAGGCGCCCCGCTCCCGGGCCACGGCCAGGTGCCGCGCGCCGGGCACGGTGCGGTTCCGGAGCAGGATGGTGCGCTCCCCGCCCACCCGGGCCCGGGTCTCGGGCTCGGGCATCCAGCCCTGGCGCAGGGCTTCCAGCAGGGTGTCGACCCCGGCCTCGCTCATATGGGGATAGTAGGTGTCGTTCACCTGGAGCACCGGACAGCTGCCGCAGGCGCCCAGATCCTCCACCTTGGAGAGCGTGAACAGGCCATCCGGGGTCGTCCCGCCCGCCTTGATGCCCAGGGCCGCTTCCAGGTGGGCCAGGATCCGGTCGGCCCCGGCCAGCATGCCCGGCACGTTGACGTCCATCTGCAGATGGTATTTTCCCACCGGCTTCGTGTTCAGCATGGAGTAGTAGGTGGCCACGCCCCAGGCATGGCTGGCGGACACCTTCAGGTGGGCCGCCACGGCCTGGACGTCCTCGCGGGTCAGGCTGTTGCCGTTGGCCCGCTGCACGGCGTCCAGGGCCGGGACCAGGGCCGATTCCCGGCGGGGGTAGCGGCTGGCCAGCGCCTCGATGTGGGCCAGGGTGCTTTCGGAAAGCATGGCGACTCCCGTTTCTTAGGACTGGGCGAACTTGCGGTCGCTGAGGAAGAGGGTGATGACCACGCCGGCGAGGAGCATGCCCGCGGCGGTGGCGAAGGTGTAGTGCGCGGCCTCCTTGGGCGCGTGGTCCTTGAGGATGGCCACGATCTGGGGGCCGGTCACCCCGGCCAGGCCCCAGGCGGTGAGGATGACCCCGTACAGCACCGGCATGAGCCGCGCGCCGAACACTTCCGTCACGAAGGAGGGCATGGTGCCGAAGCCGCCGCCGTAGCAGAGCAGGACGTAGCACACCAGGACCCCGAAGAGGATGGGATGGGTGACGTAGATGAGCGCGAGGAAGACCGGGAACTGGGAGCCCAGGATCAGCCGGAAGGCGTTGGTGCGCCCGATCCGGTCCGACAGCCCGCCCCAGAAGAAGCGGCCGACCCCGTTGAAGAGGGAGCTGATGGCGATGAGGGTGGCGCCGCTGGCGGCCAGGGCGGCGATGGTCTGGGGCTGCTGGGCCAGGGCGGGATCCATGGTGCGCTTGAGCAGGTCCTGCAGCAGGGGGGACTGGAAGCTGATGAACATGATGCCCACGTTGATGTTCAGGAAGAACACCACCCACATGAGCAGGAAGCGCAGGGACAGGAGCCCCTCCCGGGCCGTCATCTCGCCCGTGCCGGCCTTGCGCGCCGACTCCGCCGGGGGCACGAACCCCTTGGGCAGGTAGCCGGCCGGAGGGTTCACCAGGCAATACCCCGCCGGCAGGGTCACCGCCACCATGACCAGCCCCAGGGACGTGAAGACCGTCACCAGGTTGCCCCCGGCCCAGGCCATGAGGCCGGGCGCCAGGATCTTGGACATGAGGAGGGCCCCGAAGCCGAAGCCCATGACCACCATGCCCGTGACGGCCCCCTTGCGGTCGGGGAACCACCTGGCCGCCGTGGCCACGGGCGTGACGTAGCCCAGGCCCAGCCCCACGCCGCCGATGACACCGTAGCCCAGGTAGAACAGGGGGACGCTGTGCAGGCGGAGGGCGTAGGCGGCCACCAGGTAGCCCACCCCGAACAGGGCGCCGCCGGTCATGGCCAGAGCCCGGGGACCGAACCGGGGCAGGTTGATCCCGCCCCAGGCCGCGGCCAGCCCCAGGGAGAAGATGGCCAGGCTGAAGGCTCCGGCGGCCTGGGCGTTGGACCAGTGGCAGGCGGTCATCACCGGTTTCTGGAAGTAGCTCCAGGCGTACACCGTGCCCAGGGCCACCTGCAACAGGGTGCCCATGGAGGCGATCAGCCAGCGGTTCGGAAGGGACGGCGCGGTGGTGGCCATGGGTTTGTGGACTCCAGAAGGTGTGTTCGGGCGTGCGCAACGAAAAAACAGGCGAGCCTTCGGCCCAGGGGCCAAGGAATTGCCAAACTTGATCAGATTAGTATCCCTATTCGAATCCCAAGTCGACCCCAACAATGGAAAGCCTGGGCATTTCGGCTGAACCGGAAGTGGAATTCCCAGTTCCCCTTTATTCCATCTGGCTTTTTAATTAGCAATCGATAAATATTTATTGTTATGGTTCACTACTAAATTGATCAGATTATTTTCGTTCATATGAATACAGCCGACCGGGCGATTCCCAGCTTTTTCATCCGGCTCTGGAGGGTCGTGGGCTTCAGGCCCAGCTGCTGCGCGGCGCCGCGGCCCCCGTAAACCCTTCCCCCGCATTGCCGGAGGGCTTCCAGGATGGCTTGGCGCTCCAGGTCCCTGAGGTTGCCCGTGACCGGCACGGGGCCGGAGGCCGGGGCCGGAACCGGAGCGGGGGCGGAGGTGGGCTCGAGACGCAGATCGCCCCGGGTCGACAGGATGGTGGCCCGTTCCAGGACGTTGATGAGTTCGCGCACGTTGCCGGTCCAGGGATGGGCCTCCAGCTGCCGGGCGGCGGCGGCGGGGATCCGCCAGGGACCGTGACCGGTGCGCCGGGCCTGGCGGAAGAGCCAGTCCTCGGCCAGCAGGAGGATGTCCTCCCGGCGCTCCCTCAGGGCCGGGAGCTGGAGAGGGAAGACATTGAGGCGGTAGAACAGATCGGAGCGGAAGCGGCCCTCCTGCACGGCCCTCTCCAGGTCCACGTTCGTGGCCGCCAGGATGCGCACGTCCACCGTGACGCTGCGGTCCGAGCCCACCGGCTCGAAGGTGCCCTCCTGGAGCACCCGCAGGAGCTTGGCCTGCATGGGCAGGGGCAGGTCGCCCACCTCGTCCAGGAGGAGGGTGCCCCCGTGGGCCACCTGGAAGCGCCCCGGGCGGGCCTGGCTGGCCCCGCTGAAGGCGCCCCGGGTGTGGCCGAACAGCTCGCTCTCCACCAGGTTCTCGGGCAGGGCGGCGCAGTTGATGCGCAGGAAGGGCTTGGCGGCCCGCGGACTCCAGCCGTGGATGGCCCGGGCCAGCACCTCCTTGCCGGTGCCGGTCTCCCCGGTGATGAGCACCGCGCTGTCGGTGGCCGCCACCTGCCGCGCCAGGGCGGCCACCCGTCGGAAGGCGGGGCTGAGGCTGCGCTCCATGAGGGCCCCGGCGTCGTCGGCCCCCACCACTTCGCTGCGCAGGAGGCGGTTCTCCGCCTCCAGGAGAGCCTGCTGGTCCTCGCCCTGCTCCTGGGCCATCCAGGTGAGGGCGATGAGCTGCCCGTAGATGGTGGCCAGGCTCACGGTGAAGGGCTCGAAGGTGCCGCAGGTGGCCCGGTCGAAGGTGAGGGCGCCGAGGGTGCGCCCGCCCCCCTGGAGGGGCACCACCATGCAGGCGTGCCCGTGGGGCAGGTCAAGCACCCCGTCATAGGGATCCCCATCGCCGTCGGCATGGTCGTGCTCGGTCATCACCCGCGTGCGCCCGGTGCGCATGGCTTCGCCGATGGTGGGGAACCGCTCCAGGTCGAGGGCGTGGGCCCGCACCGGCGTCCCCGCCAGGGGCCCGCGGGCGCAGACGACCTTCAACTGGCCCTTGTCCAGCCGGAGCACCGCCGCCAGGTCGTAGGGCACGATGCCCGCCAGCGCGTCCAGGGCCGCGGGCAGGAAGCTGGCGCCCTGCGGGAGCCGGCCCGCCACCAGGGCCAGTTCCTTCAAGGCCTGCGCCAGATCCGGGGTCCTCATCGTGCCCTCCCTTCCCAGGTGGCCATCAGATTACCCAATTTTCGGTGTACAACGAAGCTCGGTATGGGTATACACCGATATATAGGTGTTTTTTGGGACAAGGAAACTTCCCACAACGGGATTCCATGGGTTTATTGTTCTGGCATCCCCCTTGCCGTGCTTGTGCACCCCGGGGGCCCGTGGCCCCCGCTCATGAGGAGAATGAACGATGGCAACCCTCAACGGCACCAAGACCCACGCCAACCTCAAGGCCGCCTTCGCGGGCGAGTCCCAGGCCAACCGGCGCTACCTGTACTTCGCCAAGATCGCCGACATCGAGGGCTACCCCGAAGTGGCCGGCAACTTCAAGGAGACCGCCGACGGCGAGACCGGCCATGCCCACGGGCACCTGGACTACCTCAAGGCCGTGGGCGACCCCGCCACCGACCTGCCCATCGGCGACACCGCCCTCAACCTCAAGGCCGCCATCGCCGGCGAGACCCACGAGTACACCGACATGTACCCCGGCATGGCCAAGTCCGCGCGGGAAGAGGGCTTCGCGGAGATCGCCGACTGGTTCGAGACCCTCGCCAAGGCCGAGAAGAGCCACGCGGGCCGCTTCCAGAAAATGCTCGAGACCATCAGCTAGTACTTTCCACAAGGAACGGGCCGGAGCGGGGCATCCCCGCCCCGGGCCGGGTCCTGCCAGGAGCTTCCATGTCCGAGCATGTCCCCCTCGACCACGCCGCCCCCGAGACCACGCCCGGCCACCGCATCAGCTACGTGGCGGGCCCCAGCACCGTCTATGATCCAAGCGACCCCCGCTACTGGGACGAGGGCTCGCTCAAGGACGAGGTGGAGCGGGCCTTCGAGATCTGCCACGGATGCCGGCTCTGCTTCAAGTACTGCGACTCCTTCCCCAATCTGTTCAAGCTGCTGGACGGGGAGCGCGGCGGGGACGTGCGCGCGCTGACCCGGGAGGACCGGGACGGGGTCATGGACGACTGCTTCCAGTGCAAGCTCTGCGAGGTGCAGTGCCCTTATACGCCCCGGGAAGGGCACGCCTTCGCCCTGGACTTCCCCAGGCTGGTGCACCGCTACCAGGCCCAGCGCAAGCGCCGGGAGGGCTTCACCCTCCAGGACCGGGTCCTGGGGAACCCCGACCTGGCCGGAAAGCTGGCGCGCTCGAGCTTCGGTCTGGCCAACACCCTGAACCGGGTGGCCATCCACCGCTGGTTCATGGACAAGGCCCTGGGCGTGCACCCCAAGGCCCACCTGCCCGAGTTCGCCGCCACCACCTTCGAGGCCTGGGCGGAAAGGAGCGGCCGCATGGCCCATGGCGTGGGCGCGGAGGTGGTGCTCTTCCAGACCTGCTACATCCAGAACAACGAGCCCCAGATCGGCAAGGACACCCTGGAGGTGCTGGAGAAGAACGGCTGCCAGGCACGGTGCGTGGGAGGCCTGGTGTGCTGCGGCATGCCGGCCTGGGAGCACGGGGATCTCGACAGCCTGCGCCGGCAGGCCAGGCAGAACCTCGACGTGCTCATGCCCCACGTGGAGGCGGGGTCCAAGGTCGTGGTCATCAACCCCACCTGCGCCATGATGCTGCGCCGGGAGTATCCCGAGCTGCTGGAGGGGGCGGACCGGGAGCGGGCGCAACGGCTCGCCGCGGCCGTGCGGGACACCGGGGAGTACCTCTGGAGCATCCGTAACGAGGAGCGCGCCCGGTGGGACTTCCAGTCCAGCCCCGGCCCCGTCGCCTACCACGCCCCCTGCCACCTGCGGGCGCAGTCCGTGGGCTTCAAGGGCCGGGACCTGCTGAAGAAGATCCCCGGGGTCACCGTCAGCACGGTCATGGAGTGCTGCGGCCACGACGGCACCTACGCCCTGAAGACCGACACCTTCGAGGACAGTGCCCGCCTCGGCCGGAAGGCCTTCGCCGGCATGCAGGACAACGCCGAGGCCACGGTGTGGGCCACGGAGTGCCCCCTGGCGGGCCTCCAGTTCGAACAGCACGCGGGGCGCAGGGCCCTGCATCCCATGACCATCCTGGCCCGGGCCTACCGCAAGGATGGCTTCCCCAACCCCGTGGAGCCGAAGTGAAACCCGTCACCCGCGATGAGATCCTGGACTACGTCACCTATGCCGAGCGCCGCGAGGGCATCCGGGCCTCGGCCATGGCCGCCAAGGACCTGCGCCGGGTCCACGCGGGCCCGCACCTCACGCTGCTCTTCGAGAACCACGAGACCGTGCGCTACCAGGTGCTGGAGATGGTCCGGGCCGAGCAGATCGTGCGCGACGCCGACATCCGGCACGAGCTGGACACCTACAACGCCTTCCTGGGCTCGGCTGGGGACCTGGGCGCCACCCTCCTCATCGAGATCGAGGACGAGGCCCGGCGCCATGTCCTCCTCCGCAGCTGGCGGGACCTGCCCGGATCCATCTTCCTCGTGCTGGAGAACGGCGAGGAGGTGCCGGCCCGCTGGGACGCGGCCCAGATGACCGAGGAGAAGCTCAGCTCGGTGCAGTTCCTGCTGTTCCCGGGCGTGGCCCGGTCGGCCCCGGTGGGGCTGAAGGTCGCACACCCCCAACTTGCGATCGAGGTCGCGTTCAGCCCCGGGACCCGGACGGCCCTGGCGGAGGATCTTCAAGGCTGAGGAGGCTCATCCGAGCATCTCCAGGCGGGACCCGCTCCATTGAAACGCCACGAGCCCTGCCCTGTTGCAGGTCTGGATGCAGGCTCTCTTGAAGACCGCCAGGCATTCGCCTCCAGCATGCCGGACGCTACGATAGGCGATGCCATCGGCGCCCGCCTTCCATGCGCGGATGCCAAAGGGACGGGACAGGTCATAGGTGGGACGGTGGAGGGCGGGATGCCCTTTCCGGACGTCGAGAAAATCACCGGAGACGATGGCCCGGATGGCCATGAGGTGGACCCGCATCCCGGGCGTTCCGTGTTCGAGAAAATGCAGGGTCTGGTGGTAGGCCACCTCCCCGACACATGTCGGCAGGTCCAGGCCCGCATAGAAGACCCCGAAACTGCCGTCCGAAAACCGCGAGCCACTCCAACTCCTGGCAAGAAAGGGGCCCTCCGCCCATTCAGGTTCATCCCGGAGACCCAGTTTCTCATCCAGGAAGGCCATCACGTCGGGGAGGCTGGCAGGCGGCGATACTTCACCCAGGGGCGGGGACTCGATCCGAGCCAGACGCCAGCAGGACGCCGCCTGCAAGGGCAGCAGCTTCTTGAGCTTCTCGGTCATGACCATATGGCTTCGACCGCTCGAAGAATGCGGAAGACCTCGATCAGGTCATCCATCCGCCCACCCAGCATCCGATCCAAGGGACGCCCTCCCTTGAAGGCGGGGTGGGGGTTGGGTCGCGTCAGCCAGCCCTTGGCACCGCCGGCCCCGGGGAAGGAGACCCCGGCGAGGTGGTAGATGCCGAGGATATAGGCAATCCGGTCCTGCTTGTCCAGATCGGCCTTGACGCCATGGAGCAGCCAGCGGTGATAGGTGCTTCTGGGCACATCCAGGAGCGCGCAGCGTTCCTGCCAGGTCAGGCCCAGCGCATCCGCGATGGTCGCCACCGCCTTGAAGGCGGCATTGAGTTTGTTATCATTCAGCTGGGGGGTCGTGGCAGCCAGCATGACAGCCCTCCTCTTCCACTATAGTCCCAAATGAACAGAGCGCCATTATTTTGGGACCGACCTCTTCCCTCGGCGAAGCGAGCTCCCGGGCGTTTCGAGCGACAACCGCGATGGGACCCGAACACGCCATGGACATCAAGCGCCTCACCTACTTCTGCACCATCGTCGAGCAGGGCCAGATCAGCCGGGCGGCCCGGGTCCTCAACATCTCCCAGCCCCCGCTCAGCCAGCGGCTGATGGAGCTGGAGGACGAGCTCGGGGCCCAGCTCATCAAGCGGGAGGGGCACGCCTGGCAGGTGACGGAGGCCGGCCGGGTCCTGTACGAGCGGTCCCGGCGGATCCTGGACCAGCTGACCGAGCTCCCGGCGGAAGTGAAGGACACGGTGGACGGCGCCTCCGGCACGATCAGCATCGGGGCCTCCAGCACCTGCGTCTCCGCCTTCCTGGACCAGCTCCCGGCGCTCAACGGGCGCTACCCCAAGGTGCGGTTCCGCCTCCTCGTCTCGGACAGCACCCAGCTGGAAGGCCGGGTCCAGGCGCGGGACCTGGATTTCGCCATCCTCCAGCTGCCCGTGGCCGGCGAGGACTACACCCTGCATCTGCTGCCTGACGACACGTTCTCGGTGGTGGTGCCCGCGCAGCTGGATGGCCCCCAGCTGCCGGCCCGCATGGGCGTGGAGCACCTGCGGGACCTGCCCCTGGTCGTCTCCCGGCGCTGGGACGGCGGCGGCGCCTTCGAGCACCTCAGCCGGGCCTTCCAGCAGCACCACGTCACCCCCCGCATCGTCCTGGAGACGCCGGATGTGCCCACGGCCCTGGCCAGCCTCTTCCGGGGCTTCCAGGCCGCCGCGATCCTGCCCACCCGCGAGATCCCCCTGGACGTGACGGCCGGGTTCCGGGTGCACCTCCTGGATGTGCCGGCCCTGGCCCTCCATCCCGTCCTCATCCATCTCAAGGACCGCTTCCTCACCGCGGCGGCCCGGGATGTGATTGAAACGATCATCAAAAGATAAAGAGGTCACCATATCAAAAGGCACTGGACCGCATAGTTAAACGATATTTTACGGTCTACTGCCCCCGGGTTCTCATGGAGCATCCCACGAGGAGGCCCACCATGACCCCGACCCAACTCGCCGCCGTCGGCGTTCACGACCTGCGCTCGGCCCTGGAGCTGCTCGAGCAGCATGAAGGGCAGCTGCTGCAGACGAACGTGGAGGTCGACCCGAACGCGGAACTCTCCGGCGTCTACCGGCACATCGGCGCCGGCGGCACCGTGATGCGGCCCACCAAGCTTGGCCCCGCCATGGTCTTCAACAACATCAAGGGCTACCCCGGCGCCAGGGTCGCCATCGGGCTCCTGGCCGACCGCAAGCGGGTGGCCCTGCTCCTGGGCACCACGGTCTCGCGCCTGGGCTTCCGCCTGTGCGAAGCCCTCAACCACCCCATCGCCCCCGTGACCGTCGCCGCCGGCACCGCCCCCTGCCAGGAAGTCGTGCACCGCGCCACCGACGAGGGGTTCGACCTCCGCACCCTCGTGCCCGCCCCCACCAACACGCCCGAGGACTCCGGCCCCTTCATCACCATGGGCCTGTGCTACGGCCGGGACCCCGAGAACGGCGAGGAGGACGTGACCATCCACCGCCTGTGCGTGCAGGGCAAGGACGAGATCTCCATGATGCTGGTCCCCGGGCGCCACCTGGACGCCTTCCGCATCAAGGCGGAGAAGGCCGGCCAGCCGCAGCCCATCTCCATCAGCATCGGCCTGGACCCGGCGGTGTACGTCGCCTCCTGCTTCGAGGCCCCCTCCACCCCCATGGGCTTCAACGAGCTGACCATCGCCGGCGCCCTGCGCAACCGGCCCGTGGAAGTGGTCCCGTGCCTCACGGTGGACGCCAAGGCCATCGCCAACGCCGAGATCGTCATCGAGGGCCTGCTCCTCCCCGAGGTCCGGGTGGTGGAGGACCAGAACACGCATACCGGAAAAGCCATGCCCGAATTCCCCGGCTACAACGGCCCGGCCCATCAGAGCCTGCCCGTCATCAAGGTCACCGCCGTCACGCACCGGGTCAACCCCATCATGCAGACCGTCATCGGCCCCAGCGAGGAGCACGTGAACCTGGCCGGCATTCCCACGGAAGCCAGCATCCTCACGATGGTCGGCAAGGCCCTCCCGGGCTTCCTGCAGAACGTCTACGCCCATCCGTCGGGCGGCGGCAAGTACCTGGCCATCCTGCAGGTCAAGAAGGCCGTGCCCTTCGACGAGGGCCGCCAGCGCCAGGCCGCGCTCCTGGCCTTCGCGTCCTTCTCCGAGCTCAAGCACGTGATCCTCGTGGACGAGGACGTGGATCCCTTCGACACCAACGACGTGCTCTGGGCCATGACCACCCGCTTCCAGGCCGATGCGGACGTCATCGCGATCCCCGGCGTGCGCTGCCACCCCCTGGACCCCTCCCAGCACCCGGCGATGAGCCCGACCATCCGCGGCATCGGCATCACCACCAAGGCCATCTTCGACTGCACCGTCCCCTTCGAACTCAAGGCGAAATTCGAGCGCGCCCAGTTCATGGACGTGGACTACACCCGCTTCCTCAACGGCTGAGCCACCCACCCCCTTCCTTTCGGAGTCCGACATGATCGGTCCTTTCGTCAACGGCGCGTCGGTGATCACCGGCAGCCTCTCCGGCGCCTTCATGGGCAACCGGATCAGCGAGAACCTGCGCACCAAGATGCCCCTGTGCTTCGGCCTGGCCTCCATGGGTCTGGGCATCGCCATGGTAGTCAAGGTCAAATTCCTGCCCGCCGTGATCCTCGCCCTGCTCCTGGGGACGATCATCGGCGAGCTCCTCCACCTGGAGGACGGCATCACCAAGCTCGCCAGCAGGACCCGCGGCTTCATCGACAAGCTCGCCAAGCCCGCCGACACCAACCTGACCCAGGAGGAGTTCCTCGGCAAGTTCGTGGCCATCCTGGTGCTCTTCTGCGCCAGCGGCACGGGGATCTTCGGGGCCATGAACGAGGGCATGACCGGGGACACCTCCCTGCTCATCGTCAAGTCCTTCCTGGACCTCTTCACCGCGGCGATCTTCGCCACGGCCCTGGGCTACTCCGTGGCCACCCTGGCCATCCCCCAGTTCCTCATCCAGGGCGGGCTCTTCCTCCTGGCCGCCAGGATCCTGCCCATGACCACCCCGCTGATGATCGCGGACTTCTCCGCCTGCGGCGGCCTGATCATGGTGGCCACGGGCTTCCGCATCGCGGGCATCAAGCCCTTCGCCGTGGCCAACATGCTGCCTGCGCTCTTCATCGCCATGCCCATCTCCGCCCTCTGGGTGCGGTTCATGGTTCATTAGCCAATCACGTCCACCCGCCGGGGAGGCCCGTCCTCTCCGGCGTTGTTACGGAGCTCCTTCCATGGGCACACCGTCTGAACCCAAGCGGCTGGTGGTCGGCATCAGCGGCGCCAGCTGCGCGAACCTCGCCATCCGCCTCCTGGAGGCCATGCGGGAGCAGTCCGGCTGGGAGACCCACCTGGTCGTCACCGAAGGCGCAAGGCGCACCCTCGAGCACGAGACCAGCTGCACGCTCGAAGCGGTGGCGGCCCTCGCCACCCACGCCCACGACCTGCGCAACATCGGCGCCAGCATCGCCAGCGGCACCTTCCGCACCGAGGGCATGGTCGTCATCCCCTGCAGCATGAAGACCGTGGCCGGCATCGCCCACGGCTACTCCGAGAACCTCCTCCTCCGGGCGGCGGACGTCACCCTCAAGGAGCGCCGCAAACTCGTGCTCCTGGCCCGGGAGACCCCCCTCAGCCTCGTCCACCTGAAGAACATGGTCGAACTGGCCACCATGGGCGTGGTGATCATGCCGCCCGTCCTCACCGCCTACCAGGGCGCGGGCACCGTGGAAGCCATGGAGAACCACCTGGTGGGCAAGGTCATGTCGGAGTTCGGCATGGAATTCTCGAAGTTCCGGCGCTGGAAGGGCTGAATTCCGTCAGGACTCCGCCAGGGGTTTCTTCCTTTGCCGGGGACGGTAATCGATGCGCTGGGGCAGCCGTTCCTCATCGAGGGCGAGACCGACTTCATCGGTCCTGGCACTGGCCAGGTCCTTCAACCGTTCCACCATCCCCAGGACGAACAGCACGGCGGCATAGGTGCCGGCCGCCACTCCCGGGTCACCCTTTTCCACCTTCACCAGCGTGGTCCGGGAGATGCCGGCCCTCTCGGCCATGATGGCTGCCGGAATCCGTCGGCGAAGGCGTGCATCCCGGAGGTCGCTTCCGAGTTTTCGCAGGGCTGTCTTCAGGGGGATCGGCAAGGTTTGCATGAACCTGAATCCTATCACTACATCCATGATAATGGGCTTTAAAACCTATTCTGTCTAGTATTTTTAACTTAATAAATATCTTGAACACGAGGGACGCCAGGCACGCCGGCAAGCCAAACCTAGTCCCTCTCCCGGTCCCTCCGGGCCAGGGCTAGGACCGTGTCGAGCCTTACGTTCTGCAGGGCCACCGCCTCGCCCTCCGGTCCCAGCACGGACTGGGTGAGGCCCGTGAGCACCGCGCCCGGGCGCATCTCCACGGCCAGGCGCATGCCCCGCTCCCAGGCCAGGGTGGCGGCGTCGTGCCAGTGGACCTGGCGGGCCATGTTGGCGGCCAGGTCGTCCTTGATCCGCGCGGGGTCGAACAGCGCCCTGGCCGCGCTGGCGCTGAGGTAGGTCCGGTCCGGGCGGCGCAGCGTCACGGTTGCGAAGGCCTCCCGCAGAGCCTGCGCCGCCGGCAGGAAGAGCGGGCAATGGGAGGGCACGCCCACCGCCAGCCGCTTGGTCTTGCGGGCGTGCTGGACCAGGGCGAGGCGGGCGACGTCCTCCAGGGCCGCATCGACCCCGGAGACCACCATCTGGTCCGCCGAGTTCAAGTTGGCCAGGTACACCGGCCGCTCCGGCCGGTGCACCTCCTGGACCAGGGCCTCCACCTGGTAGCGGTCCAGGCCCTGGATGGCGACCATGCCGTAGCCCGAGGGGAAGGCCTCCTCCATGAGCCGGCCCCTCAGCTCAACCATGCGCAGGGCGTCGGGGAAGGCCAGCGCCCCGGCCGCCACCGCCGCGGGAAAGGCGCCGATGGACAGGCCCAGGACCAGATCCGGTTCGCACCCCCGGGCCGCCAGGAACCGCGCGCAGGCCACCCCCGCCGCCAGGAGGCAGAGCTGGACGCTGCGGTTGCCCCTCAGGGCGGCTTCGGTGTCCAGGTCCAGCAGGTCCTCCCCCAGCACGGCCGAGGCCTCCGCCAGGGTCGCCGCCACCACGGGATGGTCCGGCAGCGCATGGAGCATGCCGGGCTCCTGGGCGCCCTGGCCCGGAAAAAGGAAGGCGGTCGTCATGGCAACGGCGCCGGCCGCGGCTCGTCAACGAGCTCATGCCACGGCTCCGCCCTGAGCAGCGGGCCCGCGTCCGTCCTGACCAGGACCTCGCCCCGCCCACTCGCCCATTCCGCCAGGGCGATCCCGCCCGCGCCCGTCTCCAGCTGGCAGTCGCAGCGCGCCGGCAGCCCGGACAGGGCCTCCAGCCAGGTCCGGGCCGTGGCCCTGGCCACCGGCTCCGGGCAGCGCAGGAGCAGATCCAGATCGCTCGTCCCGGTCACGGCCGGCCAACCCGTGGCCTGCTCGAAGCCGACGCTGCCGGTCGGCCCCCAGGCGACTCCCGCCGGCAGAAGGGCCGGCAGAAGCGCCTCCAGGAGCGACAGGGTGCGGAAAGCCGCCAGGTCCGCCCGGCCAGCCCGGGGCGTCCCCGGAACCAGTTCCTCGGGTGCCATCGCCCGGGCCACCCAGGCGGGTTCAAGATGGATGGCCAACCGCTGGGAACGCCGCTCGCCCCGGATGCCCGCCGGGAGCAGGCCCCCCGGCCGGGGGGCGCGCCGCACCACCACGGGCAGGCCCAGGGCGAGCCGCTCCCCGGCCCAGTCGGGGAGGTCGGACACCGCCCCCGGCTTCAGCCAGAGGAGGTCATGGGGGCGGAAGGCGGCCACCGGTGTCAGGCTCAGGGGTGGACCATGTGGGCCGTCAGCATGATGAACAGGGGGATGGTCACCACGAAGGCGCCCGTGCTCACCAGGAGGGTGCTCTCCGCATCCGGGGACTGCACGCCGTACCGGTTCCCGAAGACCACCCCGAAAAACCCCGCCGACAGGGCGATGAGGAGGATGCCCGCGCGGCCCACGACGGGGTCGATGCCGAACAGGATCACCACGCCCCAGGCGATGAAGGGCTGGATGAGGTTCTTGATGAGGGCCGAGACGACGACGGCGGTGTTGAGCTTGAGCTTGCGGGCCGAGAGGATCACGCCGGTGAGGAAGAGCGCCGAGGCCAGGGCCGCGATGCCCAGGGGCCGGATGGCGATGATGGCCAGTTCGGGCAGCTTGGCGTGGAAGGCCCCCAGGATCGCCGAACCCAGCACGCCGGCCAGGGGCCCGAAGACGATGGGCTTCTTGAAGGAGAGGTAGATGAGCTTGAGGAGCAGGCTGAACCCGGAATCCGTGCCGCCGCTCTCGGCGGCCTTGGCCCGCTCCAGGAGCATGAGGCAGACCGGCGTGATCATCACCGCGCCCGTGGCGATGGCCACGGCGACGTTGAGGGAGGTGCCGGTGCCCTCGCCGAAGACCCCGTTGAGGATCGGCAGCCCCAGGGCCGCGTAGTTGGGCAGGGCCACCGTCAGCGCCAGCACCGCGGCGTCGGCCATGGACTTCTTCCAGACCTTGACGCACATCCAGTAGACGAAGCCGTAGGCGATCCACATGGCCAGGGTGAGGATGGCGATCTCGGGCAGCTGGCGGTAGATCCCCGTCCAGGACGTCTGCACCGTGGCCAGGAACAGCGCGGCCGGCAGGGAGAAGTCCATGAGGAAGATGTTCAGGATGGCGACGTTCTTGTTGTCCACCAGCCTGGCTTTCCCCGCCCAGAAGCCCAGGAGGAGGATCAGGAAGATCGGGGCGAGGGCCTTGGTGATGATGTAGGTCATGTCCATCTCCGGTAGAGGGGTTGAGGGCGCTATCTGGGAAGGGTTTGAAAGGGTCCTACTGCCACTGTTCCTTGAGACGGTTGCGCACCGCCACGGAGGCGGCCCGGTTGGGGGCGCCCAGCCGGGCACTGAGACCCCGAGGGGCCCCGTCGAGCTCCTCCAGGGCCTCCAGGATGCTCCGCCGGACCAGGTCGAGATCGGCCGCCGCCGGGTTTTCCGCATCGCCCACCTGGAGGAGCCGCCAGAGGATGCCCAGGGTGGCGAAGGCCTTGACGTCGTACGCCATGGGGGGGACCTTGGCCGCCAGCACCTCCAGCTCGGCCACGCTGCGCAGGGTGATGCGGGCGGCGGCGGCGCGGTTCATGGCGTGGACCACCACGCCGGGGTCGTCCAGGGCGATGATGCGGTTGGCCTGGTAGCCGTGGGCCAGGAAGCCGCCGGACATGGCCTTGCCCACGATCAGCGCCACCACGGGGTGCCCCGCGAGCCGGGCCGAGGCGTAGGCGCCGCCGGCGGCGGCCAGGGACTGGTGGAGCCCGAAGGCCTCCTCCCGTCTCCCGTAGGCCTGGCTGGGGATGTCCACCAGGGCCACCAGGGCCCGCTTCACGGGCGCCTCGCGGTCCGCCTCCACCACCTCGGTGACGGCCCTGGCCACGTTCCAGCCCTCCAGGAGCCCGAACTCGCCGCGGGCGGCCCGGGGGAAGGGGTTGTGGGGATCGGGCACCACGGTGATGAGCCGAGCCTGCCGTTCGCCAAGGCGCAGATCCGAGGCCAGGACGGAAGCCGCCAGGCCTTCCACGGGAACACCGCCCTGGGCGAGCCGCTCGTGCCAGATGCGGCCGCGGGTCGAAACGTCGACTGCCGTTGTCTCAGCCATGATCAGAGCCCCTTTCCGAAGGCCGCCCGGACGGAAGCCCCATCCGGCTGGCGTGCGGTGTCGATGCGGGCCAGGAGCCCGAGGAATTCGTCGACCTTCTGGTCCCGGTGCCGCGCGGGCACCCCCAGGTCGAACAGGGTGCGGAGGGTGGCGGCGATGGCCGGAGCGTCGTCCTCCACGTAGCGGTCGGCCAGGCCGGTCCGGAAGCGCTGCTCGCCCCCGGAGAAGCTCCAGATGAAGGGCCGGTCGCGGGAGTCGTATTCCTCGATGCCCGCCTCCTGCTCGATCACCTGGGGACCGTTGAGACCCAGGCGGGCCTCCCGGGTGACCACCAGGTAGGAGCAGAGCGCGGCCGCCACCGACATGCCTCCGAAGCAGCCCACGGTGCCCGCCACCACCGCCACCACCGGCTGGTACCGGCGCAGGTCGGCGATGGCCGCGTGGATCTCCGCGATGGCCGCCAGGCCCAGGTTGGCCTCCTGCAGCCGCACCCCCCCGGTCTCCAGGAGCAGCACGGCCCGGGTGGGCACGCCCCTGCGGTTGTCCTCGGCGGCCAGTTCCAGGGCGCCCGCGAGCTTGGCGCCCCCCACTTCGCCCAGGCTGCCGCCCTGGAAGTTCCCCTCCACGGCCAGCACCACCGCCGGCGCGCCCTGGATGGTGCCCTTGGCCACCACGACACCGTCGTCGGCCTGGGCGGCTATGCCCTGCCGCTCCAGCCAGGGGGACTTCATGCGCTCGAAGGGCCCGATCAGCTCGCGCCCGCTGCCCGCGTCCAGCAGGGCGAAGGCGCGCTCGCGGGCGCCCATCTCGATGAAACTCACGGTGTTGAGCATTTGTTGGGTATCCATGGGTTCCTCAGGGCTTGCCAGCGGCGTTGAGTTCCGAGAGCGCCTGGTTGATGCGCACCCCCACCACGCCCGGCGTGGCTCCGAAATCGTTGATCTCCACGGCCAGGGCCGGAGCCTCCGGATCGGTGAAGGTGCGCTCCAGGACCGCCTGCCAGAGCCACCGGCAACCGTCCACCGAGGTGGTGACCACCACGGCCGTCGTGCCCGGCTCGCCGGGTTCCAGCAGCACTTCCAGATCGCCCGAGCCGACCACGCCCGCCAGGGCGCGGCCCCGGGCCTTTTGCCCCGCGGGGAACGAGAATTGGAGTTTTTCCATGATCGAGACTCCTACAACGGGGCTGAACGGGGCAGGTCGCCCCGGGTGGGCGGCAGGGGGGCGGATGAGGCATCCAGGCTGTCGACAAAGAGGGTCGCCGCCAGCAGGTCGGCGGCACCTCCGGGCGACACATGGTGGGCGAGCAGGGTCGCCTCGAGGGCGCTGAAGTGCCCCCGGGCGGCGCCGATCCCGCCCGCGGCCAGGACCGCGGCGGCGCCGGCGCGCACCTCGGCCAGGACGGCCTCGCCGCCGCGGGAGAGCACGCAGGTGTCGCCCAGCCGCGCCATGATGGCCAGCAGGGCGTTCACCCGGCAATGGTCCTCGGCCGCGCCGGCCGCGCGATAGTGCCGCAGGGTCGGCAGGCCGAACCGAATGATGTGCGGAAAGCCATCCTGGGCCTCCCCCCGGGCGCCGGAGACCTGGTAGCGCGCACAGGCCGTGCTGCCCTTGGTGGCCCCGGTCGAGCCATGGGCATCTGGAATCCGGGCCAGCATCCCGGCGCGGCGGGTCAGGCCAGGGCTGCTGGGGTCGTGGGGGTCCATGGCGGCCGAGGCCACCAGCAGGCCCATGGCCCAGATGGCCCCCCGGTGGGTGTTCACCCCGCCGGTGGCGCGCAGCATCGAAGCCTCGGCCTCCCGCCCGATGCGGCCCAGTTCCCGGCGCAAGGCCAGGTGGGCGGGGCGCCCGAAATACCGGTCCGAGCAGCGGCTTGAAGTCCCGTCCGCGGAGCGGACCGAGTACTCGCCCGCGGAGCGGACCGGGTTCTCGCCCGCGAAGCGGAACGAAGTCGGGTCCGCGCAGCGGCCCCGGGCGGCCTCGGCCATGGCATGGAAGCCCGGCCACAGGGCCAGGGCCGAGCGGCACATCAGGTCCACATCCATGTCCAGATGGGCTCCCCGCCCCCGCTGGTCCACGAGGCCGGGCTTGGGCGTGAGCAGGACCTCCTCGAGGAGGGCCTTCACCGCGCGATCGGCGAGGCCCACGGTGCTGAACTCCGCAGGTGCCGCGGAGGCAGCGGGGGCCATGGAGGCCCGGGAGGCGGCGGTCGCGCCCATCACCAGCTCCGGAACTTGGCCGGGGGATTGTAGAGCCCGCCCGACCAGGTCACCAGGTCCGCCATGCTCTTGGCGGCCAGGAGGGAACGCGTCGCTTCGGAGCGGTCCACGCCCAGATCCTCGGGGAAGGCCACCAGGCCCCGCTCCCGGAAGGAGGCGGTCTGCTTGGCGTCGCTCTTCATGCCCACGGGGGTCACCCCGGCCACCGAGGCCAGCATGGCGCGGCGCTCCTCCTGGGAGCCGGCCTTGTAGAGGTAGGCGATGCCCTCCTCCGTCAGCACGTGGGACACGTCGTCGCCGTAGATCATGACGGGGGCCAGCGGCATGCCGGTGTCCTTGGCCACCTGCACCGCGTCCAGGGTCTCAACGAAGGTGGGCTTGCCCCCGGCCTGCCAGGTCTCTACCATCTGCACCACCAGCTTCCGGCCCCGCTCCAGGGGACTGCCGGTCTGGAGGAGATCCAGCCAGGCCGGGGTGGCGTGGCGCCGCCCGTGGGGGTCGTGGCCCATGTTGGGCGCGCCGCCGAAGCCCGCCAGGCGCCCGCGGGTCACCGTGGACGAGTGCCCGTCGCCGTCCACCTGGAGGGTGGAGCCGATGAACATGTCCACCGCGTACTGCCCCGCCAGCTGGCAGAAGGCGCGGTTGGAGCGCAGCGAGCCGTCCCGGCCGGTGAAGAACACGTCGGGGCGTGCCCGGATGTACGCCTCCATGCCCAGCTCCCCGCCGAAGCAGTGCACGCTCTCCACCCAGCCGCTCTCGATGGCAGGTATCAGGGTCGGGTGCGGGTTGAGGGCCCAGTTGCGGCAGATCTTCCCCTTGAGGCCCAGGCGCTCGCCGTAGGTGGGCAGCAGGAGCTCGATGGCGGCCGTGTTGAAGCCCAGGCCGTGGTTCAGGGACTGCACCTGGTGGCGCTCGTAGATCCCGCGGATGGCCACCATCGCCATGAGGACATGGACCGGCTTGATCAGGCGCGGGTCCCGGGTGAACAGCGGCTCGATGAAGAACGGCTTGTCGGCGACCACGATGAAGTCCACCCAGTCGCCCGGGATGTCCACCCGCGGCAGCTCGGACTCGTCCTCCACCAGCTCGTTGACCTGGGCGATGACGATGCCGTCCCGGAAGGCGGCGGCCTCCACCAGGGCGGGCGTGTCCTCGGTGCTCGGGCCCGTGAACAGGTTGCCCTTGCGGTCGGCCTTGTAGCCGGCCACCAGCGCCACGTTGGGTGACAGGTCCACGAAGAGCCGCGCGTACAGCTCGATGTAGGTGTGGATGGCGCCGATCTCCAGCAGACCGTCCTCCAGGAGCTGGGAGATCCGCAGGCTCTGGGGCCCCGAGAAGGAGAAGTCCAGCTTGCGGGCGATGCCCCGCTCGAAGAGGTCCAGGTGCTCGCTGCGCCCGACGCTGGGCATGATCATGTGCAGGTTGTTCACCACGCCCGGATCCACCTTGGCCAGGGAGCGCGAGAGGAAATCGGCCTGCTTCTGGTTGTTGCCCTCCATGACCACCCGGTCCCCGCAGCCGATGAGGGCCTCCAGGGCCTCCGTGATCCTCCCCGTGGGCAGGACCTTGCCGTCGGCCAGGCCGTCCATGAGCGCGATCCGCCGCTTCTTCTCGGTCCGGCGCCGGTCCCAGACCCTGGGCTGTTCCTGTGTGCTCATTTTGTCTCCACGTTGGCTGGCTTGCGCTGCTGGAAGCCTAGGCCTCCCGGCGGGGGGAATCCATCAGCCGCAGCGTTGATTCATTACTCTCAAAGGAACGAACTCGCTCCCGAGCGTCCTCGGGCTGTTATGGTGAAACAGGTCCTTTTTGCAGATTGCTTGAACTAATCATTTACTCTGGCCGAAGACCGGAGGCCGGCGATGGGCGCCCGCATCGATCAGGAAATCACCCTCCGCAAGCTGGAGATCCTCCTGGAGTTCCTGGAAGTGGGCAACCTCGCCCGTACGGCCGACCACCTGGGCCTGAGCACGGTGAGCATCCACCGGGCCCTCCACTCCCTGGAGACCGGGCTCCGCTGCCAGCTGTTCAAGCATGAGGGGCGCAACCTCGTGCCCATGCCGGCGGCCTTCCTGCTGGGCGAGACGGCCCGGGACGTGGTCGACGCCCTGGAGCGGGGCATCTCCGCCACCCGGGCCGTGGCGGGCTTCTCCTCGGCCCGGCTGCGCCTGGGCTCCCTCTATTCCCTCACCACCCAGGTGGTGCCCAAGGTGATCGTGGAGATGAAGGTGCGCCGGCCCGACCTGGAGCTCGACCTGATGCTGGGCTCCAATGCCGAGCTGGTGCAGGGACTCAAGGCTGGGCACCTCGATGCCGCCATCCTGGGCCAGCCCGACTCCGACGGCGACCTGCAGACCATCACGCTCTTCGAGGACCGGCTCTATTTCGCGGCGCCTGCCGGGGATCCCTGCGGCAACCGGGCCGAGATCGACCTGAACGACTTCCAGGGGGCGGACTACGTCTCCCTGCCCGAAGGCTACATCACCACCCGGAGCTTCGAGGACACCTTCCGGCTGGCGGGCTTCGCCCCCAGGGTCGTGACCCGGGTCGGCGACATCTACTCCCTGATGAATCTGGTGGCGGGGGGCGTGGGCTACACCCTGCTGCCCGGGCGGGTGCGCAAGGTCATGGGGGACCGGGTGAGGCTGGTCCCCCTGGCCGCGCCCTATGCCCTGACGCAAACCATCTCCTTCGCCTTCATGAAAGTCCGGGAGCGCGACCCCAACCTCCTGGTGCTGGCTTCGGTGTGCCGGATCCTGTCGAGGCAGTTGGCCCTCGAGTGAGCGCATGCGAGCGAAGTTCAGGGCGGGCTATATGCGCTTCAGACCTTCAACGAGTTCATCGGGGGACATGACCGGAAGAAATTCGATCTCCGCGTTCAGGCCGGCGAAGAAGGGCTCGGCGATGGACGGGATGTCCGAGGGGCTCTTGAGGTCGAAAAAGACCATGCAGGAGCGCTTGCCCTGCTGGGCCATGAAATAGACCGCCTCCGGGTGGATGGCCGCGAAAACCTTCTCGCAGATCGCTCCGAGGGTTCCTTCCTTGATTGCTTGATTGCTTGCTTCCACGGGAAAGACTGCTCGCATGAGCGTACGCATGACGACATCCTTGATAATGCGTCTCAATCTAAAAAAAATTAAATTAAAAGTCAATTTAAAAATAATTCAAGGACGGGACAGACGGGACGAACCGTTCAGTCACCGTCCCGGGTCGCAGCATGGTACTTCCTGCGGATATCGGCGAGGTCCACGCTGGGCTTGGGCAGCTCGATGGCCAGCTTCTCCAGCGTCTCCACCAGGATCCGGGCGATGGCGAGATCGCGGAACCATTTGTGGTCCGAGGGGATCACGTACCAGGGGGCCACGTCCGTGCTGCATTGGCTGAACGCCTCCTCATAGGCGTCCTGGTAGTCCCCCCATACCTTCCGTTCCTGGTAGTCCGCCTCCCTGATCTTCCAGTGCCGGGCCGGATCTGCTTGAAGGGACCGATATTCCGTAAATTCCCGCATATTTACCCTTGAGATGGCGCAGCAGCGGCTCGGCCGAAAGCGGTCGGCCGGTCACTTTCACGCAGAGGTCGGGAGCGGTCCAGCGCCGGCCATGACGGTGGAGGTTATGGTTGAGCCAGGCCTTGGCGGGGCCCAGCTCGCCGCGGGCCACGCCCTCATCGAAGTCCGGCAGGTCCTCGCGCAGCTTCTCCATGAACTGGGCAGCATAGAGGTTGCCCAGGGTGTAGGTGGGGAAGTAGCCGATGAGGCCGGCAGCCCAGTGGATGTCCTGCAGCACCCCTTCCCGATCCTCGGCGGGCTCCAGGCCCAGGCAAGCCTTCATCCGTTCGCGCCAGAGTTCCGGCAGGTTCCGGGGTTCGACCCGCCCCGCGATCAGATCGCTTTCGAGTTCGAAGCGAAGGATAATGTGCAGGTTATAGGTGGCCTCGTCGGCCTCGATCCGTACCAGACTCGGTGCGACGGCATTCACGGCGGCGTAGAAGGCATCCAGGGAAACCCCGTCCAGGACCCCGGGGAAGGTCTGGCGCAGCACCGGATAGTAGTACCGCCAGAACGGCAGGGACCGCGCGATGAAATTCTCCCAAAGCCGGGACTGGGATTCATGGATGCCCATGGAACAGTACAGGCCGGCGGGGTCGCGAAAGCGTCCGGGATCCAACCCCTGCTCGTAAAGGCCGTGCCCGGCCTCGTGGATGGTCCCGAAGAGGGACCCGGGCAGGTAGTCCTCCTGGTAGCGGGTGGTCAACCGCACGTCATGCAGGGTGCCGTCCGTGCAGGGGTGGGCGGAGGTGTCGAAGCGTCCCGCCTGGAGATCGAAGCCCATATCCTGGACCAGTCGCAGGCAGAAGGCCCGCTGGCCGCTTTCGGGAAAGTGCCCGCTGAGGAACGCCGTGTCCGGGCGGCTGGCGCCCTGGACCGCGTCCAGGATCGGGAGGAGGCTGGCCTTGAGGTCGGTGAAAATCACACGCAGCTGGGCTTCGGACATCCCAGGTTCGTATTCATCGAGGAGCGCATCGTAGGGTCTGGCCCCATTGATGCACAGCGCCTGTTCCCGGGTGAGGGCGACCACCCGCTCGAGATGGGGGAGGAAGGAGGCAAAATCGTTGTTCGGTTTGGCCGCCTCCCAGGCCGTTTCGGCCAATGCGCAGGCTTCGGCCCGTTCCGCCACCAGGCGGGCGGGTATCTTGCTGGCCCGGTCGAAGGAGCGCCTGGCCTCCCGCACATCCGCCTGCACAAGATCCTCCAGGTCTTCCCGTGCTTCCAGTTCGGCGATGAGTCCGCCCAGGGCCGGATCCGTGGCCTTGGCATGAATCACCGAGGCGAGCGCGGCCAGCTGTTGGGCCCGCTGGACCACGCCTTTGGGCGGCATGACCGCCTTCTGGTCCCACTCCAGGATCTGCCTGGCCTGGGACAAGTCGAAGATCTGGCGGGTCTTGTCATAGAAGGGCGGCACGAGGTTGGCCATCAGGATGCTCCTCCGGGGCCTCCCATTCTAGCCACCCCGAACCCTGGTGAGTTAAGGCCCTCCTTCCGATGGGAGGGGGGCGCCAGCACGGGCCAAACTCACCAGCCGTCCCCCTGGCCGAGACAAGACCCTGATTTTGTCGGATCATGGTCCGATGAGCACGCTCCCCGATGACCCCCAGGAACCCCTTCAGGCCAGCCAGCAACCTGACATCCCCAGCGAAGTCCCCCCTCAAAGCACCGAGCTGGCCGCTGGCAACCTCCCGACACCCCCGGCTTCACCCAACACGACGGCTTTCGGCAATTTCCGTGAATTGCTGGACATGATCAAGTTCGAGCACACCGTCTTCGCCCTGCCCTTCGCCCTCCTGGGCGGTCTCGCCACCCACCGGGGTTCGCCCCCCCTGGTGAAGGTCCTCTGGATCCTCCTGGCCATGGTGGGGGCCCGCACGGCGGCCATGACCTTCAACCGCCTGGCGGACGAGGATCTCGACGGCGAGAACCCCCGGACCCGCTCCCGGGCCCTGCCCGCGGGCCGGGTGAGCCGGGCGGGCGCCTATGCCCTCCTGGGGGTCTCCATCATCATCCTCTGCCTGGCGGCGGGCAAGCTGGGCCCCCTGCCCTGGAAGCTGGTCCCCCTGTGCCTCCTGATCATCCTGGGCTACTCCTTCTGCAAGCGCTTCACCGCCTTCAGCCATGTGGTCCTGGGCCTCTCCCTGGCCGGGGCGCCCCTGGGCGCCTGGATCGCCGTGAACGGCACCCTGGACACCCCGGTGGTGTTCCTGGCCCTGGGCGTGCTCACCTGGACCGCGGGCTTCGATATCATCTATGCCCTTCAGGACCTCGACTTCGACAAGGCCCGGGGGCTCCACTCCGTGCCAAGCACGCTCGGCCTGGGCCCCTCCCTCGCGCTCTCCAGGCTCATGCATCTGTTCGCCATGGCGGCCTGGGCCTACTACAACCTCCAGATGGAAGCGCATGTCCTCCCCTGGGCCGCATGGGTCCTCGTGGGTGCCATCCTCCTCCGTGAGCAGTGGGTCGTGCGGGGCGGTCGCCTCGAGCGCATCGACCACGCCTTCTTCACGCTGAACAGTCTGGTGGGCCTCATCTTCTTCACGGGGCACGCCGCGGAATGGGTCATCGGACGCTCCATGCTTTGAACCCGGGGCCGGAAAACCTGCTCGACAGGGGCCTGGAACACACGTAGGGTTAGACTCCTATGGCAAAAAAGACCTTCCAGCGACGTGGGTTGAGGCTGAGCCGGCCGGACTCGGAACAGTTCCTCACCGTCATGTTCGTGTTCGCCCACCGCACCTTTCGCTGGTCCCTGGAGCGGCGGATCCTCGTGCGCATCGCGGCCACCGTCGCCGGCATCTGGGCCGTGGCCATGATCGGGAGCGCCTACGGCCTCTGGGCCACCAAGAAGCTCATGAGCTTCACCCAGCTCCAGCGCGAGACCTACCAGCAGAAGGAGCAGCTCCGGGATAGCCTCAACCAGGCCCAGGCCCTGGACGAAGAGATCCAGGACCTGCGCAAGCAGATGACGGACCTCATCAAGATCATCGACCCCAAGAACCCCGGCCTCGCCCTGCCCCCCCCTCCCGGCGCCAAGGCCCCCACCAGCGACCATAAGGTCAGCGCCCTCCGGGACGACCTGGAGCGCACCTCCCATCAGGCCAAGCTCCTCCGGGCCCGCATGCTGCCCATCATCGACCGTTGGAACCACACTCCCTCCATCCCCCCCACCGCCGGCTACCTGAGCTCGGGGTTCGGCCTGCGGCTCAGCCCCTTCTCCCAGACGAACGAAAAGGGCGAAGGGCTGCTCGGCTACCATTCGGGCCTTGACATCTGCAACGCCGAAGGCACCCCCATCCAGGCCACGGCGGATGGGGAAATATTGGAAGCAGGCTGGATGGACCGCTACGGCAACGGAGTGGTGATCGGCCATTCCGAGCAGGTGGAGACCCTCTACGGGCACATGAGCCGGGTCCGGGTGAAAGTGGGACAGAAAGTCTCCCGAGGGGATATCCTGGGGGATATGGGCCGCACGGGCAACGCCACCGGCGTCCATCTCCACTATGAAGTGCGGCTCAAGGGCAGACCCGTGAACCCGCAACCCTATATGCGCCTTCAGCGGGAATGGTTGAAGGATCTGCGATAAGCGAGGAGTCCCCCATGTTCAGCGAAAAGAAGCGCCCGGAACCCGCACAGGCCATCCACTCGCTGCTGGGCAAGGGCACCCTCTGGAAGGGCGAGGTCCTGGCGGGCCAGAACAGCCTGCGCATCGAGGGCACCATCGAGGGCACCATCACCAGCGAGGGGGAGGTGACCATCGCCCCCACCGGCCTGGTGAAGGGCACCATCCTCGCCAAGCACCTCATCGTCACCGGCCGGGTGGAAGGCGTCCTGAACATCGTCGAGTGCCTGGAGATCCACGGCACCGGCTGCGTGGAGGGCGAGGTGGAGCTGGGCTCCCTGGTGGTGGATGAAGGGGGCATCCTCCAGGGCACCTGCACCCGCCGGGGAGTGACCCGCTCGACCCCTCCGGCCACCCTGGGCGCCGAGTCCGCCGAGACCCTCACCCTCCCCCCCCCCGCCGTGCACCCGCGGCCCCTCGGCCCCGTCCTGGTGGACCGCCACACCTTCCCCGCGGCCAATGGCGTGCCCGACCCCTTCGCCAAGGTCCTGGACCACAAGGGCAAGGCCTGAGCCGGCCCTCCCCTGCTGGCGTCCATACGGTCTAACGTTTGGCACCGCTCAGGTTGGCCCCAAGAAGGTTGGTATCGGTCAGGTCCGTCTCCCGCAGGTCCGCCCCGCCCAGATGGGCGCCGCTGAGCTTGGCCTGGGAGAGGTTCGCCCTCGCCAGGTTCGCGCCGCTCAGGTTGGTCCAAACCAGGTTGGCCCCGCTGAGGTTGGCCCCGCCGAGGATGGTCTTGCGCAGGTCCACCCCCCGGAGATCCGCCCACACCAGGGAGGCGCCCGTGAGGTTCGCGTTGTGCAGGTCGGCCTCGTTGAGGTTGGCCTGGTAGAGGTCGGCCCCCGCCAGGTTGGCGCTGGCCAGGTGGGCGCTGCTCAGGTTGGTGCGGTACTCCCCCCAGGACTCGGTGGGCAGGGAGGCGAGCCTGGCGCCCTCCAGATTGGCCCCCCCGCAGATCCTTCCCGCTGAGATCCACGCCGCTGAAATGAACCCCCGCCAGGATGGCGCCCGTCAAGACGGTCCCCCGCAGGTTCGGCATCGTGGTGGCGTCGTAGTGCGTGATGTCGAAGCAGCTCAGGTCGCACCGCGTGAGGTTCGCCCCGCTTAGGTTCACCCCCTTGAGCTGCGCCCGGCTGAGGTTCGCCCCCTCCAGGTCCGCCTCGTCCAGGTTGGCCAGACGCAGGTCCGCCCCCGCCAGATCCGCCCCCCGCAGGCAGGCCGCGTTCAGCACCGTCCCCGCCAGGTTGGCCTCCGCCAGATTCGCCCCCGATAGATCGAACCCCCGCAGATCCAGGCCGCTGAGGTCCGTACGTTGGAAGCTCTTCCCCGACTTGAGGATGAACACCACTTCCTTGCGCGTCAGCTCACTCATTGCCCGCCCTTTGCATTTTTCAGTTGTTGAAGTCTACCTCCACCCAAGGAATACCAGCAACCACCATTTCCCGCTCCCCCAACCCGACCCCACGCCCATCCACGCTCGCCCGCCGCGCAGGGGAACCACCACCCCACCCCACACCCCGCCCTCCCCACCCACGCGGATTTGGGGTGGAAAAGCCCAAAGGATCCGCTACACTAGAAAGCTACCGCGGTCCCGTAGCTCAGCTGGATAGAGCATCAGACTACGAATCTGAGGGTCGGGCGTTCGAATCGCTCCGGGACCACCAATCATTACAACAGTTACGGCCACCTGATCGGGTGGCCGTTCTTGTTTCAGGGGCTCCCTTGTCCCACCCTTGTCGCAAAATTCGGCAGGTAGGTATTGGGGTTCGTTGAGGTCGGTCTTATTGGCGATGAACAGGGAGGAGGAATTGATGGAGTTCGACCGCCAGGATCACCCTCTGGCCTGAACTGGAAGAATTTTGCGGGGATGCCCCCTTCACCGCTCCCGTGCGTTCCAGGTGGGTTTGAACCCGACGAAAATCAGCCAGAATGCAAAAACCAATTCCTGGAGGGCGATTGGGATGAACAGCAGGGTCTGAGTCAAGGAATACAGGTGGATCCACCGGAACATGGACAGCAGCGTCGCCCCCAGCCATAGGGGTGCACCGATGAGACCCCAGACCGACAGCCACACCGGACCCAGCCTGCCTTTGAAGAGGATCAGGTAGTACATGAAGGCCCCGATGATAAAGGCAGTGAAACCGCAAATGTCTAACCAATACCTCACTCCTAGGAGGAGGGATCCCATCATCCTTACCGTTTGCGGGTCAAAGGTGCCCGAAACGTGGAACTCCCGGCTCAAGGTCGATACCAGCATCAGGATGCTGACATCCGCCATCCAGGCAACGGCTTCGAGAAGCCGGAAGCCCACGGACCCAAGCGCCAGTCCTTCGTTGAATTTCCTGAGAACCGGGTACATGGCCAGGGCGATGCCGGCCCCGGAAAAGGCCATGGCCAGCTCGAACAAGGCTCCAAGGGTGAATCGGTTTCCCCTTAGAGGGATCATGTCGAGGTAGTTGGGAACGTCCAGGATCGGCTGGATCGCGATGACACTCAGAACGCCGCCTGCCCATGCGGCGAGGAGCAGAATTCCGGCCACAATGGCAGCCTTGCGGGTCGGATCCATCGTTCCTCCTGTCACAGGCGCACGCCCTTTACCAGTAGCCATAGGGCGAAGCTGGCCTCCGCCAGGAACATGATCGGGTAAAGGACGTACGTGATGGCCTCAAGGCCGGGGAACATGAAGAACTGGAGAACCCAGGTGACCACCGCGCACCCATCCACGATCAATAGGGTGCCCAGGATCTCGGGAAGGAACCCTGACCGGCGAACCAAGTACCCCAGAGGGAACAGCCAGAGGCCATAAAACAGGTTGGCAGCCATGAACTCATGGGTTCCCAGCCGGACGGAATTCCGCGCCATCGCCACCAACAGAGCGGGCGGCAAATCCTTGAACTCGGGGCCGGTGAGGATAGGCAGGACGGCGAAGTGGTTCAGGGCTCCGGTGAACTGGACGGCCACTCCGCCAAGATTCAGCAGCAGGAACAGCAGGGCAAGGTGCCGTTGGACCGGCTGGAGCAATACATATAGGGCCCATGCCGCCAGCATGAACAAGGCCGTGGAAGTCAACTCACACAGAAAGGCGACCCGGAACCGGGTGACGTGGTTCGTGAGGTTCTGGAGGGTCTCCGCCGTCCTGTCACCGAAGACCGGCGGGTAGATCAGGAAAGACGCGATCAGGCTGAGGATGAACAGCAGGTATAGGCATCCTGCCAAACGAGCCGCTTGGTTCGGGGTCAGATCAACGAGCGATGGCATGACCAACCTCCAGAATCCATTGGTCCTGGTCGCGGGACATGGGAATCAGGCTGAATTCAAAGGAGCAGGTTGGATTGTATTACCTTCTGCGAACTCAGTGGGCAACTCTCCGGGTGATCTTCAAGGGTGGAACCCCCCTTTCCAAAGGCTGGAACCTCATCCAGCGCTTCTCCGAGGACATCGGCCTGTTCCTGGACCTGGTGCAGGGCCGGTTCGAGGAGCTGCGGGATCTGCACTGACCCCAACGGACGCTGATTGGGATCCCGGGTTGGGCCATTGGCCAGGATTCATGGTTATCCATATCGATAAAAAAAAATTTTTACCTCCGAGGTATGCATAGCTACGAAAGTGCTGGCCTTATCAGGGAGGCCCAAGTTAGGATCACACCCCTAACCCCTATGACCATGGCTGAGCAACCAGCGACTTCTTTTTGTCTGAGTTGAATGCTGCAAGTGTGAACTTGAGGAAAGAGCCCATGACGACCAAGGCCATCAGACCGACGCTGACCAACCCCCTCGATCCCCCGGAAACAGTGGAGTTCAACATCCCGGGTGAGATCTCGCGGGCCCACGGTCCCTACGAAGAGGTGATGAAGGAGGGGCACGACCTCATCCAGCGTCCCTTCCGCTCAGTCGCCATCGACCAGGTCGAGAAGCAGCACCACAAGAAGCGCATGACGGTCTGGGAGCGGCTCAGGATCCTCTCGGACAAGTCGCCGAATGTGCTCTACCAGAACTGGGGCAAGAACCTGGACGGCGCCTCGCTGGTCACGGCGATCCTGGAGATCGGCGGGCGCGACGTCGCGGTCTACGGCCACGACTTCACGGTGCGGGCCGGTTCCATCGATGCCACCAACGGCAACAAACTGGCCCGGCTGTTCCGCCTGGCGGGCGAGAAGGGCATACCCCTGATCGGCATGAACGATTCGGCCGGCGCCTACGTGCCGGCTGGGGTCGGCGGCCTGGACGGCTACGCCGAGGCCTTCACCGCGCTGCGCAACATCAGCGGCGTGGTCCCCTCCATCATGTGCATGTTCGGTTTCAATGCCGGCGGCGGCTCGTATCTGCCGCGCCAGGGGAGCTTCGTGATCCAGCCGGCGGAGACCTTCTTCGGCCTGACCGGACCGGGCGTGGTGAAGTCGGTGCTCGGCGAGGACATCAGTCCTGAAGACCTCGGCGGGCCCAAAGTGCACGGCGCCTCGGGCGTGGCTGACCTGACCGTGGCCGACGAACTCGCGGCGCTCCGCCAAGCCGTCCGGGTGCTCAGCTACATTCCGGACAACAACGGGGTCCGTTCGCCATTCCAGCCAACCAGCGATCCCATCGACCGCAAGACGTGGGAGATCAACACCCTCTTCAAGCGGGCCTTCAACTCGCCGACCGGCTTCAACACACCCTTCGACGTATCGATCGTCATCCAGCAGGTCTGCGACTACGGCGACTACTTCGAGATCCAGCCCGAGCGCGCCAAGGCGGCGGTCACCGCCTTCGGCCGCCTCGGTGGCCATGTGGTCGGCTTCGTGGCCAACAACTCGGCGTTCGACTCGGGCCAGATCGACTGCGACACCGCCTTGAAGATCGCCAGGTTCGTGCGCTTTTGCAACATCTACAACATCCCCATCATCTTCATGGAGGACACCACCGGCTTCCTCCCCGGCAGGGAGCAGGAGGCCCGCGGCATTGTGCAGGCCGGCCGGTCCATGCTGGACGCCATCGTCGATGTGCGGACCCCGCGCATCCTCCTCATCCTGCGCAACGCCTTCGGTGGCGCCTACGCTTCGTACAACAACTATCCCACCGGTGCGGACCTGGTGCTGGCCCTCCCGACCACTCGCTTGGCGGTGATGGGGCCCGCCGGGAAGGAGTTCGTCTACAAGGAGGCGCTCAAAAAGATCCGCAGTTCGGTGGTTGACATGGTCAAGAAGGGGATGGCTGATCGCACTTCCGCCGGGATGGACGGCGAACAGGCCAAGAAGGAAGCCGAGAAGGAGGCCACCGCCTGGGCCAAGAGCCAGGAGGCTCTGCTCAACACCCGCTACGAGAAGGAGCTGATGAATCCCAAGGAAGGCCTGGCCCTCGGCTCGATCTCCTCGATCGTCATGCCCACGGATCTCCGGCAGGCCCTGGCTGAAAACATCAACTTCCTGATGCGGCACTATCAGGCGTCGCCCATGACGGGACCGCAGCGCGAGTTCCACTAGGTCCAGGAGACCACGCAACATGGCCCAGAACGACTATTACCGCCACAACCCGCTCATCCACCGCGACCGCAGGCTCGCCAACTCGAGTTCCGAGTGGGTTCGCTCATTCGCCTGCACGGACCTGAAGCCGCTGATCGTCTGCCGGGGCCCCATCCGCAAGGAGGCCATGGATGTCTTCGAGGAGATGGGGATCACCCACTACGGGATCCTGCTCTCCGAGAAGGACTCGATCGTCTACAACAACGCACTGGCGCCCGAGCTGCGCCAGCTCACCGACAACAGCCGGATCCACCGGGTTCCGGACTACAGCGGCGCCTCCAAGGAGGAGCGCGTCGAGCGGATGCACCAGATCGTCCGGATCGCCCAGGACAACGGCTACGACGCGGTCTTTGCCGGCTACGGCTTCATGGCCGAGGACGAGGAGTTCGTGACCACCATCGAGAAGGCCGGGCTCAAGTTCCTCGGCCCGAACTCGGGAACCCAGGCGCGCGCCGGCAAGAAGGACGAAGCCAAGCGCACCGCGCTGGAGGTCGACGTCAGCGTCACGCCGGGCATCAACAACGTCACCGCCCGGACCCTGGTCACCAAGTACCCCAGCCGCAAGCAACTGCTGGCGGTGATCGAGGCCCGCGACCTCGCCGTGGACCCTGGGGTCATCGCCAACGAGCAGCTCTCGCTCGAGGAACTGGCCGATGCCATTCTTGCCGCGGGGTATGCGGCCGGGCAGGACCTCTTCACCCTCAAGGAACTGGGCGCGCAGGTCGAGGCGGAGGTCCGGTCCATGTTCAGGGAGCACCCGCGCAGCCGGGTGCGCCTCAAGGCCATCGGTGGCGGTGGAGGCAAGGGCCAGCGCATCCTCGGCGCCTCGCTGCTGACCCTGGCCAGCCCCAACGAAGGGGCGATCCAGGGGGCGGCTGCGGAGGCTCCGGCCATGACCATGGAGGTGCTGCTCGAGGTCAAGGCCACCGGCGTGGGCGACAACAAGAATGTCCTCATCGAGCTCAACATTGAACAGACCCGCCACAACGAGATCCAGCTGGTCGGGAATGGGGCATGGTGCGTCACCCTGGGCGGCCGCGACTGCTCGCTGCAGATGCACGAGCAGAAGCTGCTTGAGATCTCGGTGACGCAGGAGGGGCTGGCCGCGGCCATCGAGGCGGCCAAGGCCGCAGGCAGGGCCGACGAGGCCGTGGCCCTGGCTACGGATCTCGACATTCTCAAGCGGATGGAGGAGGACGCGGCGCGCTTCGGCGTGGCCGTCGGCCTCGACTCGGCCTCCACCTTCGAGTGCATCGTCGACCGCGACCGCTACTACTTCATGGAGGTCAACACCCGCATCCAGGTGGAGCACCGCGTATCGGAGCTCTGTTATAGCCTCAAGTTCACCAACCCTGAGGACCCGAAGGACTTCTTCGTGGCCGAGTCCCTGGTCGAGGTCATGGCGCTGCTGGCCCGCCACAAGGGCCGGCTGCCCAAGCCGGAGCGCATCCCGCGCTTCGGGGCGGCCGCCGAAGCCCGGCTCAACGCCACCGACGCCTCGCTTTCGCCCCACGCCGGCGGCCTCATCCGCTACTGGTCCAAGCCCATCGAGGGCGAGATCCGGGACGATCAGGGCATCAGCCTGGTCAACCCCGACACCGGGACCTTCATGCGCTACCGGGTGGCCGGCGCCTATGATTCCAATATCGCGCTGCTGCTGACCAAGGGAGACGACCGCCTGGCCAGCTACCTCCATCTCGCCAAGGTGCTGCGCCGGAACAGCATCCGGGGCCAGCAGGTCGCCACCAACCTCGAGTTCCACTATGGCCTGGTCAACTGGTTCATCGGCCAGAACGTCATGGCCAAGCCGACCACCCGCTTCGTCGTGCCCTACTTGACGCTGATGGGCCGGCTCAAGGAGGAGGCCTCGCAGATCGATTCCTCGGTCGCCTTCCTTGGTATGAGGAAGCACTACGCCAAGCTGGCGGCGGCCCAGGCGCCGGAAGATCCGGGGTTCGCCCATGCCGTCTCCGCGGTCCTCGACCGCAAGGGGACCTTGTTGCTTCGTCCGATTGACCGTTTGTTGGAGGACCCGCATCTGCTGTCCGGGTGGCTCAGCCTCCACCGGCACTACGCCCGGCTCGAAGGCGGCAGGCTCACCTGGCTGCGCAATCCGCTCGACCTGCTGGAGGCGACGTATGCCTACCTCAACATGCCGTTCGATCCCAAGGCCCCGGCGGTGGAGGTGATCTGGGAGCACGACCATGAGCTCCTTTCCCGGGCGCTCCGCTTCTACGCGCAGTTGCGCAAGGCCCTGGGGACGGACGCCGGGGAGTATGCCCGGCTGGACGCGCTGCTTCACCAGGACGAACCGCAGGGTGGCTTCGACGACGACACCTGGGCCCAGATCCGCGCGGCCCACGCGGGCTTCGCAGCCGGCAACGAGCTGCTCGGCCTGCTCTTCGTGGTGGCGGACAGGGCGCGCTTTTTCGACTTCCGCGTCGAGGTTGATCTCGAGGTCACCCTTCCGGCCGAGCTTTCCGATCCGGACCTGCAGGTCCGCATGAAGAAGATCCTGGTGCCACCGCCGGCCACCAAGGCCGACGAGATCGTGGCGGTCAGCGGCGGCATGTACTACGGGCAGGAGGCGCCAGGCCACCCGCGGTTCGTGACCGAGGGCATGCATTTCGAGAAGGGACAGCCGCTCTACGTCATCGAGGTCATGAAGATGTTCAATACGGTCCGGGCGCCCTTCAGCGGGACCATCGACAAGATCCTGCTCACGGGCCCCGATGGCGCCATCGTGCACAAGGGGCAGCCGCTCTTCAAGATCACCCCCGACGAGATATTCGTCGAGGTGGACCCCAAGGAGGTCGAGAAACAGCGCCGAGACAGCACCGCCGACGCGCTCCAGGCGATTCTCTAGCATGGCTTTCCACGAAGCGGAAGAGTCCTGGATCCCGGAGACACCATGCACAGGTCTGCTTTCCTCGCTTTGAGCCTGCTAATCGCTTGCCTTGCCGGTTGTGGCGGAGGGGGCGGCAAGGGGGCGCCAGCTCTCTCCTTCGCAGCAAGCCCCACCACAATCAGCGTGGCAGGCTCCGGCCCGAGCCCTGCCCCGCAGGCCACCATCCTCCTCACGGTGGCGGGCACGGTGCCCTCCGCAGGTGTCTACTACGCCTGGACCAACACCACGAACATGATCTCTGGGATCACCGGCTACCAGACGTCGGGCAACCAGGTCACCCTCACCGTGACCTTCGGGGACCCCACCCATAAACCCGTCGGGACCTACCAGGACACCATCGAGGTCGAGATGGCGATGGACCAGCAAGGGCAGAACCTCATTGCCGGAAGCCCGCAGACCATCCAGGTGGCGTACCAGGTGGAATACCCGGCGGCCTCCCTCTCCCAAGTGAATCCAGCCTCGACCTGGGCAGGGGGTCCGGGCTTCACGGTCTCCGTCACCGGCCAGGGCTTCCCCGCGGACGCCCAGGTCCAGTGGAACGGCTCCCCACTGGTCACCACCTGGGTCTCGGCCACGTCGCTCCAGGCTCAGGTCCCAGCTTCGGCCATCGCCGAGGCCGGGAGCGCCCTGCTCACCGTGGGCGCCAAGGATATGCAGACCTCGGCCCCCCTCTACGTGCCCGTAGCCAATGCCCGGACCCTCATCCTCGAGGGGGGCATGGATTGCGCCTGGGACCCCGTTCACGGAACCCTCTACACCTGCATGCTGAACGCAGACAACCCGCAGGGGCCCTCGATCCAGGCCATCGACCCAGCCACCGGCAAGGTCGTGGCCCAGGTCGCCTGCGGGTCCACCACCTTCCCACCATTATCCGGCCCCAATCGCCTCGCGGTTTCGGACGATGGCAGCTATCTCTATGCCTTCGTCTACAACCTTCAGGCGGGGGTTCCCGGCACCATCGTGCGCTACCTCCTGCCCTCCCTGACCCTGGACCCCTCCTACTCCGTTCCCCTGGCTTCCGGAACCGCGGACTCGGTCACCATGATGGCCGTCGCGCCCGGGGCGCCCCACACCCTCGCTGTGGCCCTTGACAAAGGTGCCAACGCTGCGGGCGTGGAGATCCTCGATGACACCGTGCCGCGTGGCTCCGTAATCCTGGGCTCCCCCGCCAACTTGAACGCGCTCACCTGGGGCACCGATTCCTCCGCGCTTTACGTATTCTCCTGGTCGCTGAACAACACCTGCCAGCTTTCGACGGTGGCCGTCACCTCCAGTGGCCCGACGGTCCAGGTGACGCAGCCCGTGAGCGTGAACGGGAATGCCTGGGACATCCACTGGCTGCCGGCGACGGGGCATGTGTACGTGGGCAGTGGGCAGGTCTACGACCCGGCGACAGGAAACCTGGTGGGCACCTGCGGTTCCGGCACGGCCCTGGCCATGGACAAGGATCCCGGCCTGGGTCTGGGCTTCTACCTGGGCCTGCCCTCCACCCAGCCCTCGCCGTTGACCTGGGGCGTCGAAGTGACTTCCCAGAATCTTGCAACGTTCGGCTATCAAGATTCCGTGTTCGTACCCGTGGGGATGTCGCCGACCGGGAGCCTGCCGCCCCCCACCCGGGTCCTCCGCTGCGGACCTTCGACCCTGGTCCTGTACGGGGGTTACGAGATGGTGAACGCCATCCTGATCGTCAGTGGCCCCTTCGCGCAGGGGCAATGACCGGCAAGCATTGTAAAAAGGTCCGTAACGACGAGGGTTTCTGGGAACAGGTGGAACAGTACATGGGGTCGAAGACCACGGTCTCCTTCTCCCATGGCATCTGTCCGGATTGCATGGAGGTCCACTGGCCGCAGGTCATGCGGCTCAGGGCCAACAAGGGCTGATGGTGCTTGGCAGGTCAACGCTTGCCGTTCCTGCGACAATCATCCGACTCCATGGCCGCAGAAGGCCTGGTCAGCCTGCAAACCCCATCGTCGCAACGAAACGAGCCAAGGAGATCGGCATGATCAACCACGTCTTCCTCAACCTCCCGGTCGCTGATCTCCAGAAGTCGATCAGCTTCTTCAAGGCGCTTGGCTTTGTCCACAACCCTCAGTTCAGCGATGACACGGCTGCGTGCATCGTCATCTCTGACGCGGTTTCCGTCATGCTGGGCACCCACGCCAAGTTCCGTGAGTTCACGCCCAAGGCGGTCTGCGACACCAGCCAAGCCGTCGAAGTCCTGATCTCGCTCAGCTGTGAGAGCCGCGAGCAGGTGGATGCATTGGTCGCCAAGGCCCTGGCGGCGGGTGGTTCAACCTACGACCAGCCCGAGGATTTCGGGTTCATGTACACCCACAGCTTCGTCGATCCGGATGGTCACGGGTGGGGCGTGCTCCACATGGCAGCCCAGCCTGAGCCGCGGTGAGCCAGGCTAGGCGCCCGTGGCCTTGGCCACCAGGTGCACGATGCTGCGGTACGGGATGCCGGCCTGATCCGCCAGCCCGATCTCGCACGTGCGGTTGGTCGAATAGCCGTCGTGGCAGCCGGCCGGCACCTGCGCGGCCAGATTGCGGGTGGCGTATTCGTTCAGCTCGGGGGTGGTGAAGCCCCACATTCCGGAAAAGCCGCAGCAGGTCATGCCCTCGGGTTCGATCACCTTGTCCGCGCAGGCCTTGGCGATGGCCACCAGCTTGGGCTGCAGGCCCATCTTCCGGGCGCCGCAGTTGAGGTGGAGCATGATCGTGCCTTCGCGGTTCCGGACCGGGAGCTTGGGCAGCACTTCGTCATGAAGGAATTCCACCAGGTCGATCAGCACAAGCCGGCCGTTCATGAATTCCTTCATGCGCGACGTGCAGGTGCTCGTGTCGGAAACGATGGGGAGCTTGCCGCCCTCGCTGGCCTTGAACAGGGCGGCTTCCAGCTCCGCCGCCTTGGCGTCGGCGGTCTCCTTGAGGCCCTGGGTGTCCCAGGGCTGCCCGCAGCACAGGCCGCCCATGTCCTCCGGGTAGATCACCTGGAAGCCGGACTTCTCGAGCAGGCGCTGGAACACTTCCGGGACGGAGGCGCGCACCGGGTCGGAGCCGGCCGGGCCCATGGAGCGGGTCGCGCAGCTGGGCAGATAGACGACCTTGCGACCGGGGGTGATGGAGTTCTTTGGCCGGTAGGTGACCTGGGTGGGCAGGTTGGACGTGACCTTGGGGACCAGTCCGAAGCTGAGCCTACGGGCGGTGCGGGCCAGGGCCGTGAAGGCCTTGTCGCCCACCACGGCGCGGGCGGCGCCGACCACCGCGAGGCCCGGCCCGGACAGGGCCAGCAGGCCGCCATAGTGGCGCCCGGCCCAGCGGCCCACGCCCTGCCCCAGCGCATGCCAGCGGTCGGCGCGCAGGTGCTTGATCATCTTGCCGGTGTTGATGCCCATGGGGCAGGAAGTGGAACACAGGCCGCAGGCGGCGCAGGTGCGGGTGCCGTCGTAGGCGTAGCGCCGGCGCAGGGCCTCGGCCCGCTCCGGGTCGCCGCCCGTCTTCCGGAGCCGGGTGATCTCGCGCAGGCCGGCGATCCGCATGCGAGGGGTCAGGGTCCAGCCGTTCGTGGGGCAGAGCGGTTCGCAGAAGCCGCACTCCATGCAGGCGTCCACCAGGGGGTCGGCGGCGGGCATGGGCTTGAAGTTCTTCAGGTGGACGGTGGGGTCGGGGTTGAGCACCACGCCGGGGTTGAGCAGGGCCTCGGGGTCGAGCAGGTCCTTGATCTCCACCATGAGCTGGTACGCGGTGGCGCCCCACTCCAGTTCCACGTAGGGCGCCATGTTGCGGCCGGTGCCGTGCTCGGCCTTGAGGGAGCCGTCGTATTTCTTGACCACCATCTCGCACACCGCGTCCAGGAAGGCCCGGTAGCGTTCGACTTCGCCGGGGTCGGAGAAATCGTGGTAGATCACGAAGTGCATGTTGCCGTCCAGGGCGTGCCCGTAGATGCAGCCGTCCTTGTAGTGGAACTGCTCGAACAGCCTCTGCAGATCGGCCACGCCGGCGGCCAGGTCCTCGATCTTGAACGCCACGTCCTCGATGATCACGGTGGTGCCCACCGGGCGGGCGCCGGCCACCGCCGGGAACACGCCGGAGCGGGCCTTCCAGTAGTTGGCGGTCACCACCGGGTCGGTGGAGAACTCGAGCGCGGACAGGGTACGGGTCTGCCCGAGGGCCCCGATGACCTCGGCCATCTGGACCTCCAGGGTGGCCCCGTCGGCGGCCCGGGTCTCGATCAGCAGGGCGGCGGCGCCTTCGGGCGTGCCGATGATGCAGGCGGGCATGCCCGGCATGTTCTCCACGGAGCGCATGGCCGGCTGGTCCAGCATCTCGACGGCGGCCACCTTGCATCGCTTGAGGATGGGGATGGCCCGGCAGGCCTCGACCATGTCCGGGAAGACCACCATCATGCTGGCCTTGCGCGGCAGGTCCACGACCGTGCGGAAGGTCAGCTCCGAGATGAAGGCCAGGGTCCCTTCGGAACCGATCAGCAGGTGCAGCAGGATGTCGATCGGGTCGTCGTAGTCCACCAGGGCGTTCAGGCTGTAGCCGGTGGTGTTCTTGAGCCGGAACTTGCTGCGGACCTTCTCGGCCAGGGGGCCGTTGGCCTTGAGGCCCAGGGCCAGGCCATCCAGGCGGGCCAGGAGCTCGCCGTGGCTGGCGGCGAAGGCCTTCCGGCTGTCCGGGTCGCCCGTGTCCAGAAGGGTGCCGTCGGCCAGGAGGATCCGCATGGAGTCGATGGTCTGGTAGCTGTTCTCATGGGTACCGCAGCACATGCCACTGGCGTTGTTGGCGGCGATGCCGCCCATCCGGGCGGTGGCGATGGAGGCCGGATCGGGCCCGATCTTCCGGGACCAGGGGGCCAGGCATACGTTGGCATGGCTGCCGATCACTCCCGGCTGCAGGCGGATGGTGGAACCGTCCGGCGCCACCGCCACGCGGCTCCAGTGCTCGCCCAGAACGAGCAGGACGGAATCGCTCAGCGCCTGGCCGGCCAGGCTGGTGCCCGCCGCCCGGAAGGTGATGGGGGCCTTGTATTGGCGGCACAGGGCCAGGATGCCCTGCACTTCCGCTTCCGAATCAGCCTTCGCGACGATCTTCGGCACAAGCCGGTACATGCTGGCGTCGGTGCCGTAGGCCAGCAACCGCAAGGGATCCGTGATCACCCGGTCGGGCGGGAGCAGGCGCGCGAGTGCGTCGCCCAACTCGGCGTAGGCTTTCGGGGAAGGCAGGGGGAGGGAACGAAGCGTCGCGGGCATGGCGTGGGGACTCCCTTTCATACGGACGTCGAAATCCACTATAATTCACAAAAGCTCGGAAGCACCGTTTTGCGTGGGCTTGAGCTACTCGGTCAGCTGGTGGATCCTCTGGTCCAGGTCCTCGACCGTGAAGGGCTTGCCGATGGACAGGGCGCAGGGGTCCTGGGCCAGCAGCGCCCCCGTTTCCGGGTCCAGGTGCCCGGTGGCCAGGAGGACATGCAGGCGTAGGCGCAGGCACCGCAGGGCGATCAGGGTCTCTGCGCCATTCATTCCGGGCATGTTGAGATCCAGGATCACCAGGTCGTAGCGCCTGCCTTCAGCCAGCCGTTCCAAGGCCCTGGGTCCGCCTTCCGCGGTGTCCACCCGGTGCCCAAGGGTCGCCACCAGGCCCGGGACGGAAGCCCGGATGAGCTCGTCGTCGTCCACCAGCAGGATCTCCAGGGCACGACGGGTTCGCGGCGCCTGGGGGGGGAAGGCCTGGGGGGCGGCCTGGCGCGACCGTGCCGGAAACGTGAGGGTGGCTTGGGTTCCCCTCCCCTCCGAACTCGTCAGGTCGAGCGTTCCGCCATGGGCACGGACGGTCGTGTAGACCATGGCCAGGCCCAAGCCGGTGCCCTTGCCCACCGGCTTGGTGGTGAAGAAGGGTTCCACAGCCTGGGCGAGGGTGGCCGGCGACATGCCTTCGCCCGTGTCCCGCACGGCCAGTGCCACGCTGGGCCCGGGCAGGGCCCGGGTGCCGAGGGTGAGCGTGCCGCCCCGGGGCATGGCGTCCACCGCGTTCAGGCAGAGGTTCAGCAGGGCGCTGGCCAGGGGGCCCCCTCGCCCAGAACCTCGGGCAGGTCCTCCTGGAGGTCCAGGACCAGCTCGACCTTCTGGAGGGTCCTGCGCCGCAGCAGATCCTCGGCCTCGTGCACCAGGGCATTGAGGTCGAGCCAGGCGGGCTCCCGCAGGTCCTTGCGCGCGAAGCTGGTCAGGGATTTCACCATGTCCCGGCCGTCCAGCCCGCCATCTCGATCCCGTTCAGGCTAGTGGATCCCGGCCAGAAGCTCCTTCAGGTCCTGGAGGCCGAAGGGCTTCTGCAGCAGGGTGACGCGGGGGTAGGCATGGACGAGGTCCAAGGCGTCCTGGTCGGCCCTGCCCGTGGTCAGGAACACGGGGAGCGTGGGGCGGAGGGTCCTGAGGAGAGGCAAGGTGCCCTTGCCCCCCAGGCCCGGCATGTTCATGTCCAGGATCACGACATCGGGCCGGCTGCCTTGTTCCAGGAGGGCCAAGGCGGCTTCCCCGCGGGTCGCCTCCTGGACGGTATGGCCCAGCACCTCCAGGAGCATCCGGGTGGACCGTTGGATCAGGTCATCATCGTCCACCAGAAGCACGTGCAGGCCGGCCTCCGAGGTCCCCGGCGCGGGAGAAGCGGGGGCATCGGTTTGGGCGCCGCGAGGCTGGATGGCGGGAAAGACGAGCTTGACCTGGGTGCCCCCGCCGGGAACGCTGCGCAGTTCCAGCTGCCCCTGGTGGGCCTTCACCGATGTATAGGCCATCGACAAGCCCAGCCCCGTGCCCTTGCCGACCTCCTTGGTCGTGAAGAACGGATCCAGGGCCCGCGCCATGACCTCCTCGGTCATGCCGCAACCGGAATCCTCGACGTGGACCTCGACCCGGTCGGGCCCGGCATTGCAGGTCCGGAGCCTGAGGATGCCCCCATCCTTCATGGCGTCCACGGCATTCACGCATAGATTCATGAGGACATGGCTGAGCGCGCTCGCATCCCCCCGGATGGGGCGGAGGTCCTCGGCCAGGGACAGGTCGAGACGCACCTTGGCCAGCGTGGTCCGTTCCAGCAGGCGCACTTCCTCCATCACCAGGGCGTTGAGATCGACCTCCTGCATCACGCTGGGACCAGGCCGGGCGAAGCGGAGCAGGCTCTTGACCATGTCCCCGCCCCGCACCGCCGCGTCCCGGATGATCTCGAAGGAACGGTGGAGGGGGCTGCCTTCGGACTCCAGGCTCAAATGGGCCGAAGCGAGGGCGAGGATGGCGCCCAGGACGTTGTTCATGTCGTGGGCCACCCCGCTGGCGAGGCTCCCGAGACTTTCCATCTTCTGGGTCTGAAACAGTTCCTTCTGGAGCTGCTGTTCGTTCTCGGCGTAGGCGAGGTGCTCCAGACCGAAGGAGACATGCTCGATGGCTTCCACGAGGAGCGCGATTTCCCTGTCCTTGAAGACGTTGGCCTCGCCGGCATAGACCATGAAGGCGCCGACCACCTGTTTCTGGAAGCGGATGGGAAGGGCGGCCGAACCACGCAAGCCCAGGGCCGCGGCGCGGGCCTGCCAGGGGCCCGTGGCGGGGTCCTTCCGGAAATCCTGGCAGGTGAAAGGCCTTCCCTCGCGAATGCAGATTCCGGTGGGGCCGCGCCCCTCCGGCCGGTCATCCGCGTAGACCTTGATCCCCTCCAGGTACGCCAGGGCGCCGGCCTTGGCGATGGGCTCGACCTCCAGGGTCTCGGGCTTGACCCAGCCGACCCAGGCCAGGAGGAAGCCGCCGCGGTCGATGGCGATGTTGCATAGCGCCTGGAGCAGCTCATCCCGGGAACCCGCCTTGAGGCTCGCTTGCCCGATCTGGCTGAGGATGTCGTAGAGCCGGTTGAGGGTGCCCAGTTCCTGCTCGCGGAGCTTGCGCTCGGTGATGTTCCGGGCGATGCCCAACACCCCGGCGATACCGCCTTCCTCGCCAGGGACGGGCGTCTTGACCGTTTCGATCAGCTCCTCGTGGCCGTCACTGGCGAAGACGATCCTGCCCTCGGCGGCCATGGGAAGACCCGACTCCAGGGCCTGGAGATCCGTCTTGCGGAAGGAATCAGCCTGCCCCCGGTCCACGAAGTCATAGTCGTTCTTCCCGACGATGTCGCCCTCCCGTCTCCCGAAGAACTGCTCAAACCGATGATTGCAGGATAGGTAATTACCATCCTTGTCCTTGACCCAGACCAGGTCCGGAATGGCGTCCAGGAGCGTGCGTAGGTGGGCCGCGGTCCGGGAGAAGTTCTCCTCGGCCTGTTTCCGTTTGATGCTTGCGGCCAGCTGGGCGGCCACGAACTTCAGGATCTCCACGCTCTTCCGGTCGTACTGCTCCGTTTCCGTGTAGCTCTGGACGGCCAGGACACCGAACGTCCTGCCATCCATGCTCAGCGGCAGCCCCAGCCAGTCCACCGGCGGCGCCCCCTGCACTTCGAGGGCTCCTTCCGCGGCCAGGGACAGCATCGCCTCGGGCTTGAGCAGCATGACTTCGCCGGTGCGGAGGATCAGATCGGTGAGGCTTTTCCCGGGCGCGCGGGGCCGTGGGGGCGGATCCACCTCGTCCACGAAGAAGGGGAAGGAAATGGTCCCTGTCAAGGGATCCTGGAGCGCGACGTAGAAATTCCTCGTATCGACCAGGCCGGAAAGGATCGCCTGGATGCGTTCGAAGAGGGCATGCAGCGAGGGCGCTTCCAGGGTCGCCATGGCGATCTGGTAAAGGGCCGCCTGGATCCGCTCTCCGCGCTGCCGCTCCCCTTCGAGTTCCAGGTGGTCCAGGCCGAAGGACAGGTCCTCAGCCGCCTCCCGGAGCAGGCGGATCTCCTCCCGGCCGAAGTAGTTTTTCTCGGAGGCATAGACGTTCAGGGCCGCCACGGTGCGCCCCTGCATGGCGATGGGGAACGAGCCGAACGACAGGTAGCGCGCCGCCTCCGCCTCGGTGCGCCAGGGCTGGAGGTCCGGGGCCGCTCCGAAATCATGGATGACCTGGAACAGCCCCGTCCGCAGGGCCCTGCCCATCGGTCCCCGGCCTTCGGGCGAGTCGTCGCTGCGGACCGTGATCCGGTCCAGGTAGCCCGCGGCGTCCCCGTAGCGCGCGACAACGCTCACGACGTGCGTTTCCGGGTCGTTCCAGCCGATCCAGGCCATGGTGAACCGGCCATGCTCGACCAGGACCCGGCAGATCCGCTGCAGCAGCCCGGCGCGCTCATGGCACTTGACGATGGCCTGGTTCTTCTGGCTGAGGGCATTGTAGAGACGGACCGTGCGCCGGAGTTCCGCCTCCTCCCCGGCCCGTCCCTCGAAGGTGTCCCTGAGCCCGGACCGCAAGCCGGGGACGGACCTGATCGACCGCTTGCTGACTGGGTTCCTGATGGCCATGCCCAATTGTAGATGGTTGCCAGGAACGGACAACCGCAGTTAAAGGTGCTTGAGGCCCTGGACCACCCTGGCCAGGCTTTCCTCGAAGCGGTCCAGGAGGGGCCCCATGGCCGGAAGGTCCCGGCCGTCAATGGCGTCCTGGAGGCTTCGGGCCCGTTCCGACAGTTCAACCGCGCCAAGGGTTCCGGCGATCGCGATCATGGAATGGGCGCTCCGCCCTGCCCCTTCCAGGTCACCCGCGGCCAGGGCCATCCGGATTTCCTCCGCGGCGCCGGCCTTGAGCGCCAGGAACCTGGACAGGCGCCTGCGGTAGTCATCCTCCCGGCCGTCGGCGTACTTCAGGCCCATGTCCACATCGAGGCCCGGCCAGGCGCCCAGACCTTCTCCGCTTCCGGCCGGGCGCGGCGGCCCTTCCGGGCCTCCCTCCGCCCCGCCGGGCCGGATCCACCGGGCCAGGACGGCGTAGAGCACCTGGGGGTCCACCGGCTTGGACACGTAGTCGTTCATGCCCCCCTGGAGGCACTTGTCCCGCTCGCGGACGAGCGCGTGGGCGGTCATGGCGATGATCGGCACGGCGGCCAGGCGCGGATCCTCCCGGAACCGCCGGGTGGCCTCGTAGCCATCCAGGACGGGCATCTGGAGATCCATCAGGATGGCGTCGAAGTCCCCTTCGCGGGCCTTGGCGAGGGCGTCCAGGCCATCGGTCGCCAAGGTCACCTTGACCCCGGCGTATTCAAGCAGCTCGGTCGCGACCTGCTGGTTGAATTCATTGTCCTCCACCAGGAGCACCTGGGCCCCTTGCAGGTGGAGGTCTGTTTCCCGCGCCAGGGGGGCCTCGGGAAACAAGGGGGACCTGGCATGGGGCTTGTCGTCCACGACCAGGACCCGGAGGTCCCTGAGGCCCAGCGCGGGTTCGTCTCGCCGGGGGGCCGTGGAGGATCCGGCCCCCATCCGGCAGGTGAAGAAGAACTCGCTGCCCCGCCCGGGCTCGCTCTCCACCCAGATGTCTCCGCCCATCAGGCTGACCAGCCGTTTGCTGATGGTCAGCCCCAGCCCCGTTCCGGCGAACCGCCGGCTGAAGGAGGCGTCCACCTGCGTGAAGGGCTGGAAGAGCTGTCCGAGCTGCCCGGGGGCGATGCCGATGCCCGTATCCCGCACGGAAAAGCGCAGCATCACATGGGTCTCATCTGGATCCGGCAGGCGGGTGATGCGCACGACGACCTCGCCCGACTCGGTGAACTTGACGGCGTTGGAGCACAGGTTGGTGAGCACCTGGCTGAGCCGGAGGGGATCCCCGATCAGGGAGCCGGGCAGGTCCGGGGCGCTGTCGAGCATGAAGTCCAGGCGCTTTTCGGTGGCCCTGGGGCCGACCAGCGCGGTGACCTGGGACAGCACCTCCTCAAGGAGGAACTCCCGGGCGTCCAGGTCCAGCCTGCCGGCCTCGATCTTGGAGAAGTCGAGGATGTCGTTGATGATGCCCATCAAGGCGTGGCCGGCGGACTGGATCTTGGACAGGTAGTCCCTCTGCTTGGGGGTGGGCTCGGCCAGGAGGGCCAGGGCGCTCATGCCGATGATGGCGTTCATGGGCGTACGGATCTCGTGGCTCATGTTGGCCAGGAACTCGCTCTTGGCCCGGGTGGCGGCTTCCGCCACCTCCTTGGCCTCGGCCAGTTCCCGGGTGCGCTCGTTGACCAGCACCTCCAGCTGTTCCTGGTGGGCCCGGATGGCCTGTTCCATCAGACTCCGGGTCGTGATGTCCTTGCCGAACACGGAGACCCCCAGAACCTGGTCGCCGCTCCGGATCGGGTTCAGGGTGAGCTCGAGGATGCGTCCATCCTGGAGGGCGTGTTCCTGCTGGTGGCCTCCTTCGGCCATGACCTGCTCGTAAAGAGGCTGCCAGAAGGCGGCCCGGTCGGGGGGAAGCACCTCCTGGGGTGTAGCGCCCGGGCGGGCCACGGTCCCGTAGGTGGCGAGGAAATGGTCGGCCAGGGTCGAGTTGAACGTCACCAGCCGCCCCTCCCGGTCCACGGACCAGATGAGGTCCGTCGTGCTTTCCAGCAGGGCCTCGATATTGGCCTGGGAGCGCTTGAGCTCATTCTCATAGCGCTTGCGCTCGCTGATGTCGTGGGTGAGCGTCAACGTGCAGGCCTCCCCTTCGACCTCGATCAGGCTGGCGGACATGAGCCCCGGGAAGAGGGTCCCGTCCTTGCGCCGGAACTGGGCCTCCAGTCCCTGGACGCCGCCCTTCAGCCGCAGGCCTTCGAGGAGGCGCTGCCGGTCCTCCTCCAGCGCCCAGATGCCCAGGTCGCCCGGCAGGGACGAGCGCCCCAGGACCTCGTCGGGGGCATAGCCGGTCATGCGGGTGAACCCCTGGTTCACGGCCAGGAAGACGCCATCCGAGCTGCGGTTGATGTTGACGCTGTCCGGGCTGTACTGGAAGGACCGGGAGAACTTCTCCTCGGAGACCCGCAGGGCGTCGCTGGCGGTCTTGAGCTGGATGCTCGCGGCCACCTGGCTGGAGACGAACTTCAGCAGGGCGACGTCGTCCTGGGTGTAGCGCTGGTCGCTGCGGTAGGTCTGGACGGCCAGCACGCCAAAGGTGCCATGGTCGTTCCTGAGGGGGACCCCCAGCCAGTCCACGGGCCGGTGGCCCCAGAGCCGGAGGGTGCCGGCCCGCTCCATCTCGTCCAGCCTCTCCGCCCTGACGAGCAGGGGTTCGCCGGTGGCCAGGACCTGATCGACCAGGGAGGCACGGTCCATCCTCGAGGCGGGCGGCGCATTGAGCTCGTCGGCAAAATAGGGGTATACGAGGTCCCGGGTCTTCTCGTCGACGACCGCGACCAGGAAATTCCGGGCCGGAAGCAGCTCCTGGACCGCTTTGTGGATGCTGTGGAAAAGCTCCTGGACCGACGGATCCGTCTGGGCGGCTTCAGAAATCCGGTACATGACGTCCCTGGCAGCCTGGTAGCGCCTGCGTTCGGTGATGTCCTCGCCGGAGCTGAGCATGCCGGCAACCCTGCCCTCCCGGTCCCGGAGAACGGCGTTGTGCCAGGCGACCATCCGCCGGCCGCCATCGCTGCGAAGGACCTCGTTCTCATGGTACCGGGCCGTAGGAACCAAGCCAGAGCTGATCTCCTCGAACAGGCCCCGGACCCCGTCGCGCGCTTCCGGGGGCAGGCAGACCCCGATCCAGTCCTGGCCGGCCAGCGTTCCGGGTTCATGCCCGAGGATGGCATAGCCCTTCCGGTTCAGCATGGTGACCCGGCCCTCCGTGTCCAGCGCCAGCAGGATGACCTCGGCCACCTGGAGGTACTGTTCGGCCAGATCGCGCTGGCCGCGCAGGGCCGCTTCGGCTTCCCTGCGCTGGTCCTCCAGGTCCAGGTGCTCCAGGCCGAAGGCGATGTCCCCGGCCGCTTCCTGGAGCAGCTTGGCTTCCGAGTCGCCGAAGAAATCCTTTTCCCTGGCATAGACCATCAGGGCGCCGCGGGTCTGACCGGAAAGCGTGATCGGGAACGTCGCCGAGGCCCGGAAATCCGCCCGGGTGGCCCGGTCGAACCAGGGTGCGGCTTCGGTCGCCCCGAGGAAGTCGTTGAGGATGACCGCGCGTCCTTCCCGGATCGCGGTCCCCATGGGGCCCCGGCCCAGGGGCGTATCGTCGCTGCGCACGACCAGCCCTTCCAGATAGCCGTTCCTGTCGCCGTAATGGCTGAGGGCCTGGACCCGTCCCGTGGCGGGATCGTCCCAGCCGATCCAGGCCATGCTGAAATTTCCGTGTTCCACCATCACTTTACAGATGGCGTCCAGCAGGTCCTGGCGGGTCCTGGACCAGACGATGGTCTGGTTCACCTGGCTCAGGGCATCGTAGAGCCGGGTCGTGCGTTCAAGCTGGTGGCGCACCGCCCGGGTCAGGGTCCGGTCATGGAAGGTGACCAGGACCCCGCCCGCGGGCAGCGGCGCCACGGACACCTCGAGCCAGACCATGGGGGCAGGTTCGCGCGGGAGTCCCACGGTCAGCCCGGTCACGGCCGGACCGCGGCCCAGGACCGGCGCGGCGCCGCCTTCCTCGGCGACCATCCGTCCCTGGAACTGCTCCGGGGTCAGCTCCAGCAAGGCCTCCCGCCCCAGCCCGAACAGGCGTGAAACGGCCTGGTTGGCAGCCACCCAGCGCCCGGCGCCATCGGCCAGCATCACGCCGCAAGGCAGGCTGTCGAACAGCGGCGTCCAGCCCAGTCTGGCCGCCGTCGTCGCTTCGTCCCGCCCCGGGAGTAAGGAATGGCCTTCTTCCATGTCTGCCTATGCTTTTCGATGACTGGACGGTTTTGGCAAGTTGACTATTTTTGCTTCGGTATTCCCAGGATGATGAGGCGATCCCATTCAAAGTCAATGGCTGCTGAGGCCTTTGCGCACCCGCAGGGCAGCCGCGGGTTCCGGGCGGCCCCGAGGCCCTGTTGCAAGCCATGGGCTGGATCCCCTAGTGCCGCCAGGACGGCGACGGAGCTAGTGTAGGCCCATCGAATCAGCGAGACCATTCCAGCCCGACCCATAGAAATCGGAAATTTGCATCGGGCCCAGACAGATCCTGTCATCCCGGTATCTTCAGCCATAAACATTGAAGCACAGACGGGGTGCCCTGGCGGGCA
>Ga0316217_10000196_pt1 | contig 92367 bp, 83 predicted proteins | sample 1anoAmetaG_FD_203633 | JGI IMG/M metagenome (GOLD analysis project Ga0316217, IMG submission 203633) | Freshwater microbial communities from Trout Bog Lake, Wisconsin, USA - 1anoA | ecosystem: Environmental > Aquatic > Freshwater > Lake > Hypolimnion/Profundal zone | place: USA: Wisconsin...
CCATGAATATTAATAAATCAGGGAAATCATATGCAATTTATGGCATCTTTTCGATGAAAAATGCATTTCAAGAAGGAAAAATTAAAAATCTCAAATTATGAGGATTTTTTTCGAGGTGCCCTAAAGCGAGTTCCGACATCTACTCTACGCGGGCGAGCGAGCGATTCCCGGCAAACAAGCATGTAGAAGACGTGAAACTTTGCTCGGGGCAGGAGTCGTCGCTCTTGCCGGAGAGAACCCGCCGGGTATGAAAAGGGCCGAGTCTCCTCAGGGAGGGGGAGCATCCTGGGAGAGTCGCCGTGCGCTGACGGTGGTACTGCTCACGGTCGCTCTCGACGCGATGGGGATCGGTTTGATCTGTCCGATCTTGCCGGAGATCATGCGTCAGTTAGCCGGGCATGCAGCGATCGCCGGCACCTACGGTCTCTTGCTGACCCTCTATGCCTTGATGCAGTTTCTCTTTGCGCCGCTGCTCGGCGCGCTCAGCGATCGTTTCGGCCGTCGTCCCATCCTCGTGCTCTCGCTCGTCGGTAGCGTGCTCTACCTCTGCATAACGGCGCTCGCGGCCAATGTTGCCACGATGTTCATCGGACGTGCACTCGCTGGTGCCAGCGGGGCCAATGCCGCGGTCGCTAGCGCCTGTTTGGCCGATATTACCACCCCTGAGCAACGCGCGCAGCGCTACGGCTGGATGAACGCCTGCTTCGGTATCGGCTTCGTGCTCGGCCCCGCGTTGGGTGGGCTGCTCGGGATCTATGGTTTTCGTCTGCCGTTTTTTGTCGCTGCAGCACTCGCCGCGATCAATGCGTTGTTGGCAATGACGCTCTTGCCGGAGACCCATCGACTCGAACAGCGTCGTCCGATCGAGCCGAGGCAGCTTAGTCCCCTCGGCGCACTGCGCGCACTCGAGAATGCGACGACGTCGACGTTACGTCCAACGCTGATCATGTACGTGCTAGCGCAGCTCATCGCTCAATTTGCCATCGTGCTTTGGGTGATTTTTTTGCACGATCGTTTCGGATGGGGGCCGTGGATGGTTGGCCTCTCGATCGCTTTGTATGGTTTGATCCATGCCTGTTTTCAAGCCTTATTGACGGCACCTTTGCTGAGATTGCTCGGCGAACGAGGTACCCTCGCGTTGGGAATACTCTCCGATGCGCTTGGCTATCTGATTCTCTCGGTTGCCGCGCAAGGGTGGTGGGTCTTCGCCGACATGCCGCCGCTCTGTTTGGGTAGCGTCACGATCCCTACGCTCCAGGCGATGCTTTCGCGTTCGGTCGATGAGCAACGGCAAGGCGCGTTGCAAGGTGCGTTGTCGAGTCTCACGAGTTTGATGGGAGTGATCGCACCACTCGCGGTGACGACGCTCTACGCCGCCTTGCTGCCGCACTGGAGTGGAGGTGTGTGGTGTATCGCTGCGTTGCTCTATCTGCCGTGCATCCCGTTGCTACGGCGGGTATCGTTGCGTGGCGCTGAAACATGAGGGGCATGACCTTTCTCCGCTCAGGCTCACTGGTATTCTTGGCCTCGCTGATCCTCAATGCGGGTGGTTTTCTCTTTCACAGCGTGGCGAGTCGTTGGCTCGGCGTCGATGCATACGGCACGCTGTATGCCCTGATCGCCCTCTATTCTTTATTGACGATGCCTGCGCAATTTATCGCTCCCGTCATCGCGAAGCATGCCGCCGAGCTCGCCGCGCTTCATCAGCAGACGCATCTCCGTGCGCTTTTGCGGCAGATCGTGTTGCTTTTTCTCGGTATAGCGCTCGGGATCGTCGCGCTCAGTCTACTGCTGGCGCATCCGCTCGGCGGCTATCTGCACCTTGCGCCTGCAGCGATTCTGCTGGTCGGCGTCATGGGGGCGATGAGTCTCCCCAGCGTGGTCTTACGCGCGTACGCACAGGGTGTTCATGCGTTCGGTCTCTACGCCTGTTCGATGATCGCCGAGGGAGTTGGTAAGGTGCTCGCACTCTCGCTCTGTTTCGTCGTCGGGCGTACCGCATTCGGCGGAGTCGAGGCTTTTCTCATCGGTCTGCTCGCCGGTTTACTCGTGATCACGCTTCCTTTGTTGCGTCGGTACCCTCTGTTGGGAGTGCCGGTTTTTCGTTGGGATTGGCGGCGCACAGCCTTGACGACGAGCGGCACCGCCGCGAGTGCCTTCGCCTTAGTCGCTCTGGGGTACGCCGATGTACTCTTCGTCAAACATAACTTCTCGGCCGCCGATGCGGGCTTGTATGCGGTCGCTTCACTCGGCGGCAAGATCGTGCTCTACTTCGTGGGTTTTCTCCCGGGCGTCTTATTGCCGTATGTCGCGGCTTTGCAGGCACGCGGTGAGCGGTCGGGGCGGTTTCTCTTCGCCTCACTCCTCTTTATCGCGACCTGCGGTCTGTTTGGCGTCGTGCTGTATCCGATCATCGGTCCGCTCTTACTCCATGCACTCGCGGGGCGCCATTTCGATGCGGCTTTACCTTTGATGCTGGGCTACGGTATCGCCATGACCTTTCTTGCCATGACGAATGCCTTAGCAACGTACGGTATCGCGAAGCATCGTCTCGGCTTCGCGATACCGTTGATTCTTGCAACGTGCGGTACGCTGGCAGCGATCGCAACCATGCATCCATCGTTGACGGTGGTGATCGACGAATTGGTTGTGGGGAACGTCGGCATGGCTCTCATCGTTGCAGGTTGCATTCTCTGGCAGGCACGTCGTGCGACGGCGTGAAGCATTGACGAGCAAAGCGGCTCTACCGGCCTATCGGGAATGAGCTATTCCTTCTTCGCCGTCAGGGCGGCTTGGACGCGTTGCCAAGCGTCGGCTACGCTTGGGCGTTCGAGAGCTTCGCTGCTCTGGCGGAAGAAGCCATGCCCTTCGTCGGGATAGACGTGCATGCTGAACGGCTTGCCGTGTGCCGCTAACGTCTCGGCGATGCGGGTGCGCATCTCTTCGGTAATGTAGGTATCTTTGCCGCCGAAAAGCAGCAGCAGCGGCGCATGTAACGCCTCTGCCTCGGTGAGCATCTCGGGCTCGCCGCTCGCCATCGGTGCAGCGATACTGCCGCCGTAGAAGGCGATAGCCGTGTGAATATCGGGTAGGGTCGCGCTGAAGAACGCGACGGTGCCGCCCATGCAGAACCCACATGTCGCGATGCGGCTTGCATCGACCTGCGATTGAGTTTTGAGCCAGGCGATCGTTGCCTGAAGATCGGCGCGCAGCGTCGCACGTGTCGTCTTCGCCGCCGCAGCAAAACCACGTTTCATGCCTTCTTCATTATACGGTGCATCGAGATCGGGTTCGGTACGATGGTAGTAGTTTGGTGCTACGGCGACATAGCCGATCGATGCGAATAAATCCGCTATGCGTCGCATCTCGGCATTGATGCCGAAAATCTCTTCCAGCACGATGATCGCCGGATATGGCCCCGTACCGTTCGTCGGCATCGCAACGTATGTCGGCATCGATGTGTGGTCGACGGGGATCTGGACGAATGATGCATTCATGCGCCCGAGTTTCTTGAGCTCTGCGGTGAACCCTCGCGCGCGGGTTGAGATACGGTTGGTGGGGGAGCCTGGAGGCAGTGTTCTTTTGCCCGGTTGCAGCGGCCCTGTATATCGTCGTCTTCAGGGAATTGCTTTGCGAGAAGGTCGAGTAACGCACGACGACCCGCGATCGAAATGGATTGTCCGATTTGTCGCTTCGTGGTCGAGATACTGGCATTGCTTATGGTATCGTAGGGTTTTCTCGCAATATACGTCGAGAGTTGATTGGTATACGTCATGATATGGATGTCGTTATCAGTCCATGGATGATGCAGACCTGTGGATCTAGGCATGGCAGATATCACGGCGATTGCACGAACAACGTCTTCTGCTTTCTTAAGGGCGCCGCAAATTATTTCTTGCAAGTGATTTTGGGATCCAAATATTCTGCCGCTTTGCGGGAAATATCTTTGGGATATGTTTGACGATACTTGGCTAATAGTGCGGAGAATGTTCTCAGCTCTTCACGCTCTTCTTGCGGTACGTGTACCGGAGAATGCCCGGACCGTTTCACAGGCTGACGAGTGGCCTTGGGCAGGCTGTTTTGGGGTATACGTTGTTTAGGCGCTCTCTGGTACGCATCCCATGGTGCCGAGGTTGTCGTAAACTCTTGACTTACTGATCTACGTAAACCGGCTCGGTGGGGGGATGCTTTGCTTCTCTGAGGTAGGTCTTGAGACGTTTTTAGCAGGGCCACTTTGTAAGAAGGCGGTGGCTTGTCGATGCCTACTCGTTGGGCAACAAAGGAAGCTACTTCTCGAGCAGTACTCTCAATACATCCCATAAGGTGATCCTTTGACGGAAAAGAGGTACTTGAGGAACCTCTTTTTGGTGGTTTATTCCGTCGATCAAAACCTTTTTTGGAAAATTATTTTAAGCTCTTTTCATGGAAGCATGGCTCGCTATCCATCGTGAATCTCGCTGCGTCTTCGTGCCGTGTGGAAGATTATCTCTTCGTTTACGTCCGGTAATGCGCGTTGATATCGACATAGGCGTGACTCAGATCGCAGCCCCAAGCGGTTGCGGTGGCGTCGCCGAGACCGAGGTCGAGATCGATGGTGACGTGCTGGCGTGCAATCAGTCCATGGGCGTCGGATTCGGAGAGTCGTTCGACGGCATCATGCCCGACCCAGGGATGCCCCTCGATGCGAAGCGACCAGGCACCGTCGACGAGGCCTGCGCCTTTACTCCCTGCCGCAGCGATGATGCGGCCCCAATTGGGGTCGCCGCCGTGTAACGCCGTGCGGACAAGATTCGAGTCAACGACCGCCCGAGCGACGATACGGGCCTGCTCTGCACTCGCCGCTCCGGTGACGTTGAGCGTTAACCGCTTCGTTGCGCCTTCACCGTCTTCGACGATGGCGATCGCTAAGTCGCGGCAAACCTGCCTGAGCGCGGTGAGGATCGCTAGCGGGGCGCGCTCGGCGGTGCCGACGGGGGCGAAGGCGTAGAGCGCATCGTTGGTCGACATGTCGCCGTCGACCGAGATCATGTTGAACGTATCTTGCGTCGCGTCACGGAGCGCCGCGTCGATGGCGGCCTGACTCATAGGATAATCGGTCGCCACAAACGCAAGCATCGTCGCCAACGTCGGTGCGATCATCCCCGAGCCTTTTGCGATGCCGCCGACGGTATATGTTTTGCCGTCGACGATCGTTTGGTAGGCACGCAATTTTTCACGTGTATCCGTCGTCATGATCGCACGGGCCGCGCGTTCACCGGCTTCGCCGCCGCTCTGTAAATGTTGTGCCGCTTGCTGTACGCCTTGAATCAAGCGATCGATCGGCAGGGCGACACCGATCACCCCGGTCGATGCAACCAAGACCGACGCTGGAGGAGCACCGATCGCCTTCGCGACGGCCTCCGCGGTGGCATGAGCATCGGCGATACCACGCGCACCGGTGCAGGCGTTGGCGCAACCCGAGTTGGCGACGAGCGCGCGTACCTGCCCGCTCGATTGAGCGAGATGTTCGGCGCTGACGATCACCGGCGCGGCTTTGATCTCATTGGTCGTCACCTGAGCGGCGGCGACTTGCGGCTCATCGAAGACGAGCAAGGCGAGGTCGAGTTTCTCGGCCGGTGCCGTCACCTTGATGCCGGCCCGGACGCCCGCCAAGCGAATCCCCGGTACTGCGCCGATGCCGCCAGCGATCGGAACGAGTGGCGTAACGTGATCAACGGTCATGGAGGTTCGTTTCCTCAGGGACACGAGCGAGAAGATTGAGTGATTGGACCGCCTGCCCAGCGGCGCCTTTGCCGAGATTGTCGATGCCGCAGAGAACCCGTAGCGTTGCGCCGTAAAGCGTCCACGAGAGTTCGGCGTCGTTACTTCGCGCCACCGCGCGTAACGACGGTGGAGTATCGGGCGGAAGAAGGCGGATACCCGGTGAGTCGGCGTAGCAGGTGCTGTAGGCCGCTGCGATACGCTCGTGGCTCGGTGGCGTCGTAAATTGCACGTAGATGCTGCCGAGCATGCCGCGCGCAATGGGGACAACCTGTGGGGTAAAGACAAAAGGGGCTTCGATCCCCAATGCCTGCAACTCTTGGGCGATCTCCGGGATATGCCGATGTCCGTTGAGTCCGTAGGCACGGACCTCGCCTTCAAGCTCGGTCAACATCGAGCCCACTTTCGGCGTCCGTCCTGCGCCGCTGATCCCGCTTTTGATATCGAGTACGATGCTCTGGATCTGCGCCGCTGAGTCGGCAAGCGGTATGAGGGCGAGCAGCGTCGTGGTCGGAAAACAACCGGGGTTTGCGATAAGGCGCGCCTCGGCGATGCGTTTGCGATATCGCTCCGGCATCCCGTAGACCGCACCGTGTTGCGTTGCATCGAGACGAAAGGCGTCGGAGAGATCGAGCACGCGTGCACCGAGTGCGAGAATCTGCGGCGCGATATCGCGTGCCAGCTCATGCGATCCGGCGAGGACGACGACGTCGTCGTTCGTGTTCTCGCATGCGGCGAGCGTCGCTAGCACCGTGCCGCGCGCCGCGAAGGTACGTGTGCCGATCGGTAGACGGCGTAGATCGGGGAAGATCGTCCCGACGACTTCACCGACGCTGCTCCCGCTCTCGAGTTCGCCGATCCGAATCGTCGGATGTGCATGAAGATAGCGGAGCAACTCACCCGCACCGTAGCCCGAGGCACCGATAACGTGGAGTCGCATCAGTCCGTCGTCTCGCTCTCATGGTTGCACGGACTCTCGAGACTGGCGAGTTCGACGCGGATCGAGGCGAGAGCTTTGGCGACGTGCTCCGGTGCCGTCGAACCGATGGTACGCTTTGCCGCGATCGATGCCGCAGCGTCGAGCGGGGCACCATGGATGGTACACGTCGTTGCATCGGCGATGGCCGTGATATCGCTTGCGTTGAGGTCGCGCCCTTCTTGCTCGGCGATCGCGACGCGCGTGCCGACTGCTTCATGGGCCGCTCGTGCCGGCAACCCGGCCCCGATCAGCGCATCGGCGACATCCGTCGCCACGGTGTACCCTTGCGCCGCGTGCGTCGACATCCGCTCGCGCTGAAAGTCGATATACGGTAGCGCCTGGGCGAAGGCGCGCAGTGCCGCCAGGCCGCGTTCGGTGCCGGAGATGATATGCGCTTTGGTCTCTTGCAGATCACGGTGGTACGATAGCGCGAGTCCACTGAGCGTCCCGAGGGCGGCGGTGAGCGCACCGATCGCTCCGGCTGCACTGCTGCGGACCAACTCGAAGGGGTCGGGGTTGCGCTTCTGCGGCATGAGGCTCGAACCGGTCGAAGCGGCATCGTCGAGGCGAACGTAGCCGAATGCCGGAGTCGCCCAGATCACGATCTCTTCACTGATGCGGGAGGCCTCGATCAATGCGCGCGCGACTGCATGCATGAGATCGCAGGCGACATCGCGATTGCCGATTGCATCGAGGGCGACGCGCGAGGGAGCGGTAAAACCGAGATAGGCCGCCGCCTCACGACGCGCGAGCGGTAGCGTCGAGCCGCTGACTGCACCCGAGCCGAGCGGGCAAAACCGTATCGCATCTTCGGCGACACGGTGAAAACGACGTACGACGCGCAGAAAACCTTCGGCACCGGCGGCGAGCCAGAATGCGAGCAGAATCGGTTGTGCGGGCTGCCAATGGGTCGTTGCGGCGAGCATGGTCTTGGCGGCTAGTTCGCGCTCCGCAGTCGCGACGAGGTGCTGGACGATGCGACTCGCGATCGTTTCGGCCTCTCGTGCGCGATCGGCGACATAGAGCAGCAGCGTCGTGGCGACCTGGTCGTTCCGACTCCGTCCGGAATGGAGTCGGTCGCCGGCGGCCGGTGCATAGTCACGGACGCGTCGATCGATCGCACCGTGTACATCCTCACAGTCGGTCGTCTCTGCCCATGATGTGAAATCGCCTTCGGCGATTTCTTTGGCGACGTGGGCGAGTGCGGTGTCTAAGGCATCCGCCGTTGCCTCATCGATAATCGTTCCGTTTCGCAATGCGACGACGTGTGCTCTTGAGCAGATAACGTCGAAGGGTGCGAGCACGAGATCATCGTTGAGCGATGAACCGAAGCGCAGCAGCGCCTCATCGGGGGCGGCGTTGAAGCGCCCGCCCCATTGCAGCTCGTTCTTCATCGACGTGCGTTCGTCGTCTGCCCAACACGTGCAGCGACGGCGAGCGGCAGACCCCAGAGGGCGATGAACCCTTCGGCGGCGTCGTGGCGGAAGGCATCCTCACGACCGTAGGTGGCGAGGTGCTCATCGTAGAGCGCAAAAAGTGAACGACTGCCGACGACGGTCGCTTGGCCTTGATGAAGACGGAGCCGTACCTCGCCGGTCATCCGCGTGAAGAAACTGGCGTTGAAGGCATCGAGGGCGGTGCGCAGGCCGGAGGTCCAGAGTCCGTCGTAGATGAGCTCGCCGTATCGTTGATCGAGTTGCGCTTTGCAGCGTAGCTCATCACGCGTCAAGACGAGTCGTTCGAGTGCTTTGTGAGCGGTGATCAGGGTTATTGCGCCCGGGCACTCATAGACCTCACGTGATTTGACGCCGACGACCCGATCTTCGATGAGGTCGATGCGGCCGATGCCGTGCTTGCCGGCGACGGTATTGAGGTGTTTGAGCAGCTCCACGCTCTGCAACCCGTCGCAGCTGGGGATGCCCTTTTCGAAGCGAATGACGATCTCTTCGGCGCTTGCGGGGCGCGACTCAGGAGATGCGGTCCAGGCATATGCATCTTCGGGAGGCGCGTTCCAGGGATCTTCGAGAATGCCGGCTTCGATCGACCGTCCCCAGAGGTTCGCATCGATCGAGTAGGGTCGAGCCGCCGTCGAACTGATCGGTACGCCGTGCGCTTGGGCGAAGGCGATCGCATCGGGTCGCGAGAGCGGTTTGTCGCGCAGCGGCGCAAGGCAGCGGATGTTGGGATCGAGCGAAGTGACGGCCAGCTCGATGCGTACTTGATCGTTGCCTTTGCCGGTGCAGCCGTGGGCGACCGCCTCGGCACCGGTGCGCTGTGCCTGCTCAACGAGAAGCGCCGCGATCAGCGGGCGTGACAGCGCGGCGGAGAGCGGGTATACGCCTTGGTACATTGCGTTTGCGTGCAGTGCGCGGTAGGCATGCTCAGTGACGAAACGCTCGCGAGCGTCGATGAGCACGGCCTCGCGGGCTCCGAGATCGAGCGCTTTCTGTCGGGTTGCTTCGAGCGCCGCCTGTGCGCCGCTGCCGGTCGTCGCATCGCTTTCACCGAGATCGAGCGTCATCGCAATCACATCGACGCCGGCGAGAACGTACTGCTTGAGAAGCACCGAAGTGTCGAGTCCGCCTGAATAGGCGAGGACTGTCGTGGTCATGCTGATTCTGCCTCCGCTCGTAGATCTTCGAAACGTTGCATAACTACCGGTAACTCTTCTGCCGCCGCCAGAATGACGAGCACGGTGTCGTCGCCGCCGATGGTGCCGAGAATCTCGCGCCACTCCGCAGCATCGATCGCCGAAGCGACCATCATGGCACCGCCCGGCGGCGTCCGCAGAACGATCTGATTGAGTGTTCCGCTGACATGGGTGACGAGTTCGGCGATGACGCGATGGAGACGGCTTGAGTAGTTGGTGGTAAAGCCCGGTTCGATGTATTTAAATTGCTGCCCGCCGGTACCGCCCTTCAGCGGTACTTTGATGAGCCCCAGTTCTTTCACGTCGCGCGAGACGGTTGCCTGGGTCACTTCGTAGCCTTGCTCTTCGAGCAGAGCGGCAAGCTCTTCTTGAGAGTGGATCGGTCGGGTGGCGATGATCTGTAAGATGGCGCGTTGACGCGTCGTTTTCATGGATCCTGTAACCCTCGTAAGTCGGTGAGCAGAGCAAGGAGCAGCGCTTTTTGTGCGTGGAGTCGATTCTCGGCTTGGTCGAGCACCGCGCTTCTCGGGCCGTCGATGACTTCGGCACTGACCTCGACGCCACGGTGTGCCGGCATACAATGCATGAAGAGGGCATGCGGCGGAGCCTGCGCCATCAGCGCCGCATCGACGCGATACGGCAAGAGCGATGCCAGATTGCGTTCGCGTAACGCCTCTTCGCCCATCGAGGTCCAGGTGTCGGTGTAGATGATATCTGCGTCACGAACGGCGCGCTGGGGCTGGGTAAAAGCGCGGATCGTTGCCCGATGCCGTTGTCCGTGTTCTTGCAGCTCGGCGAGTAATGACTCCGTCGGACGGTGTGTCGGAGGGCAACCTAACGTGACCGATGCACCGCAGGTGAGTGCGCCTTCGGCGAGTGAGCGGGCAACGTTGTTGCGCGCATCGCCGATGAACGCGATGCGTAGACCTTGTAAGGTGCCGAAGCGCTCGCGAATCGTGAGCAGATCGGCGAGACTCTGGCATGGATGGGCGATCTGAGAGAGTCCGTTGATAACCGGTACGCGGGATGCCGCAGCGAATCGCTCGAGCGGCTCATGCGCGTGCGTCCGGACCATGATCGCATCGGCGTACCGCGATAGTACCGCAGCGACGTCTTCGGGTGACTCGCGGGCTCCGCTGAGGAAGTCGCCTTGGGCGACGAGAGCATGCCCACCGAGCTGGGTCATGCCGACCTCGAACGATGCGCGTGTGCGGAGGCTCGGTTTTTCGAAGAGCAGCGCGAGGCTTTTGCCACGGAGCAACTCGAGCTGGTCGCCGGTCGACATACTGCGAAGCCGAAGCGCAACCCGGAGAATGCGTTCGATCTCGGTGCGGCCTAAATCGGACATCCGTAAGAGGTGGCGCCCTTGAAGCATCTGCTCCGGCTCTCGTCGCGTCATACGCTCTCTAGTAACGCATACTCTGCATGATTATGCAATATCCCGCCGCCGATGAAGAGCACCGTTGCGAGCTTATTGGGTCGTTGTATGAATCAAAGCGGGGTTATAGCCGAGTCGTTGCGCGCGATCGATGAGCATGGTGAAGTCGGCGGCTTCGAGGTGTGGTGAACGCGCGAGAATCCACAGATAACGACCCGACGGCTCCCCGACGATCGACCAACGATACGCATCGTCATGGTCGAGAATCCAGTAGTCGCCGACGTAAAACGGGCCGAAGAACGAGACTTTCAGCTTCGCATTGTTTGAGCCGGGCAGTACTTTCGCGTTGCCGTGAGCGACATGGACTGGGCCGTCGATGCGCTGTTGATGACAGGTGTTGAGGATAGCGATGTGCCCATCGTTGGTAGCCGTATAGCGTGCGGTAACCGCTGCACAGCCACGCTCGAAGCGATTCTCGTAGCGACCAATTTCATACCAAAGACCGGTATAGCGATCGAGTTGAACCGCTTTGGCGGGTTGAGGGACGTGGGTATTGCCGACAGGGCCTGAGGCCGAGCAGCCTGAGAATAACGATACTGCTACAGCACATCCAAGTACTGATACAACACGACGCATCGGTTTTTCCCTTCAGCAAAAAGTATCGAACCGAAAGGCTTCGTGGTTGGGTTCCGTCGCGCCTCGCAGTGGACTGAACGACATGGTATTTGCGCGATCGTACGCTACGGTTGTGTGATCTGAAACCACGTAGCGATACGAGCGCGCAAAGTACGATGACGAAGCGAGATGCGCTATACCCGGGCGCCCCGTCCGGTCAGCAGATTGACGACCACGAGAATGCCGATAATGACAAGCAGCAAATGGATCAGTGAACCGGCAAAGTGGAGCGCAAAACCAAGCATCCACATCACAAAGAGAACGACAATAATACTCCAGAGTACGCCAGCCATATGCATCCTTTCAAAGCGCAAAGAAGCTGGCTTGCTTGCAAAGGGCGCTTCTCCTGGCATTATCATGATCATCTCATCAGCGTGTTTCCCGATAAGTATGTTCTGCCGCAGTGACGTGATGGATAGTCTCCGAAGATTTATGCGTGATGTACCTGATGCCGCCGTTTGCGGTAGAGAGGGTGCAGATGTCGTATATTGGACCACTATCGGAGAGTCCCGGAGCCGATTTTCCCCCGTGTGATCAAGGTGAGACTACAGGGGGCGTCAACCCCGATTGGTCGACGTTCGATACACCGAGCGATAGCGGCGTCGACGGCTTCGATGCACTGATGCCCGGATTGGCGACGGCGGAGCGATGGATGGGACCGCTTGCCTTAGGGTACGAGATGGGTCGTCTCGGGGCGGCCTTCGTCGCCGATGGTGAACGGATCGGTACGCAGACGTGCACCGCCGGTGCGCGACTCTTCGGTGGATGGCTCGGCTCTTCGTGCGGCGCGGCATTGGGGCAAGGTGGCGGCGAGATACTCGGTGCGGGTATAGGGGCATGTTGCGGCGGGCCTCTCGGTGCGGTCGCAGGCGGTGCCATCGGTAGCGTTGTCGGTCATCTGGGCGGGGCGTTAACGGGTGGCTACTTCGGAGCTCGTGCGGGAGGTGCACTTGTCGCTGGATGAGTCGCCTCTCGGTAAGCCTTCTGTCGATAATGTCGAGGTAGATGATCGGGTCGATGTCATCTGCACGTGGCGGCTCTGTCGCCGCGTGCCGCCGCCTTGCTCCGGTATAGCCAGCGTCGTGCGCACCGCCGACGACCAAACGGCGGGTGAATCGCCGGCTCTCGATTGAGTTCTTGCTTTTGTCTACCTCTTTTTTCGCAAAAAGGGTGAAGTTTTTACGAGAACCTGCCGATGCATGGGGAAAGCGTTCGTGCGTCTTCGCACGAGACCAGCGCTTCTTAATCGACTCCCACTTGTTAAGGAGACCACTCGATGGCAGCTCGTACCACGGCGACGAAGCGCCGGCCCGCGACGACGTCGCGCGCGGCGACCTCTTCGAAGCCTCGCGCGACTCGTACTACTCGTACGGCGGCGACACGTTCGACCACGTCGACGACTCGTAAGCCTGTAGCCGCGACGCGCAAAGCGGCATCGTCGACGCGTAAACCCCGCACGACCGTCGCCGCGAAGTCACGGCGTTCGACGACGTCGCCGACTCGCTCTACCGCCACTGCGCCAAAGCGTGCCGCTGCGTCAAGCCGCCGTCCACGGGCGACAACGGCGACCAGCAAGCGTAGCACCACCTCGACGAAGCGCGCGGTCAGTGCTGCGAAGCCTCGTGCAACCCGTACGACTCGTACGGCGGCGACCTCGACACGCTCCACCGCGACGCGTGCCACCGCTAAGTCTGCTCGCTCAACCGCTGCCAAGCGGACAGTGACGGCGAAGGCCGCTACGCCGAAACGCGCCCAGCGTGCCACGTCGACGCAGCGTCGCTCGACACCGGCAGCGCGTCCGACCGCTCCGGCACGTCGTACCGCTACTCGTGCCGCCACCGTCTCGCCCCGTCTTTCAACGCCGGCGACTCGGCCGACGGCGCTGATCGTGACGACTCCCGTCGGTTTCGCAACCGCCGCTCGTCGTTAAGGGAACGCTCAGCGAAAAAACCTTGTCGCGGGTCTCCCCTGTGACATAGGTATGGTGCAGAAGGCCCTAGTCAAAAGATTGTATTCTCTACGAGAACGATCGCTTCGGCTGGGGTCTATCGCCGTATCTATCTCGCCGATATATAGGGAAGCTAACGCATATGGGTCACGTTGCAGCCTCCTCGTACTCGTTGCCGTACGAAGATGCTGGTTTTGCACCCAGCTCCGATTCCTTACCCCCTCCGCCTCAACCTCAGGGTGTGCAGGATCGGATAACGTTGAATGCACTCAAGAAAATCGCCACCCTGCCTCCCGAGCAACAATTCGACGGTTTAACTCAAGTTACCAATGATGCAAAACTTGAGCTGACACCCCAAGCTCGGGCTCTGTACGATCGGGCTTTAGTCGCTAGTGTCAAGGAGCCCCTTAACATAGATACATTGAACCGAAGCATGGCGCAACTGAGCGGTGGAAACCCTCCTACCGGTCCGTTCACGCTTTGGTTGCTTGATGCGATGCTCATGTTGCAACGTAACGTCCGTGCTCAGCAAGATCAGAGTGAACTTCTTCAAGGGCGACGCGACGCGACGGGTCAGGCTGCGAAGCCGAACGCGATCAGTGCTATCGCCGCAGGTGGTGCCGCGCCGGTCCCTGCGAATCTTGCCTCATAGCAAGACTTCCGACGATCGGTTGACGTCTGCTCAAGAAAGATATGGTGTATTAACGTCAGCGACTATGCTGTGCCGGCAGTCCGCTGCTGAAGTCGTCGTGAGCCCCAAAGCACCACAAGGCTGCATAGGGTCAAGGCCAGGTAGGCGAGGCGGTACTGGGGTAGCGTCGGCGTAGGGCCGAGGAGGCCGCCGACGAGTGAGCCGCCGAGCAACTGCCCGATGATGAGCGCAAGACTGAGAATGCCTAACGCGGTCGTTCGTTGCTCGGCGGGTGCTTCGCGTGAGACGATGTACCGAGTCGGGGCACCGAGGAGGGAGCCAAAGCCGGCACCGATCGTCAGCATCGCCGCAAGCGTCAACGGCAACGAGCTGAGCCCCCAGGCGAAGAGTGCAAGTCCGATGCTCGCGAGCCCGGCACCCCAACCGAGTACGGCACGTACGCCGACGCGATCGATTGCTCGGCCCGAGATCGGCACGACGAAGAAAAAGACCAGAGCCGCTAACGCGCCGATGGCGCCGCTCCAAAAGGGAGAGAGACCTTGGAGATGCATCAGCGTCGCGGGGATAAAGAAGAAGACGGCTTCGACAACGCCGATAACGACCTCGAGAGCGTAGGTCAGCGCAAGTTGAGGCTGCGTCAGCAGATTCGGCGGTAGTATTGGGTCGCCGGCGCGGTATTCGATACGATGAAGAAGCAACGCGGCGAGCAGTGCGACGAAGAACGCGCTGAGCGTCATCTGCAACGACCAACCCGCCGTTCCGCCGATTTCGCCGGCCAACGCGGGTGACTGCAGATGCAACAGGGCTAGCATCAAAGCGGTTAAGCCGACCGTAATCGTCGCCAGACCGGCGATATCGAGCTTGCCGCGTTGCGGTGCGCTCTGCTCTCTCATCGGCATGACGCGGTACGCGAGAAGCATCACGATCACCGCAAGCGGCACGTTCGGGAGAAAGATCCAGCGCCATGAAAGCATTCCGGTAAAAAGGCCACCGATGATCGGCCCGAGGATCGCGGCGACGCCCCAGACCGCGCCGATGATGCCGAGTGCTCCGCCGCGTCGCTCGAGCGGGATACGATCGGCGATCGTCGCCGTCGCAACCGGGAAGATGCCTCCTCCCCCCAGCGCTTGAATCGCTCGCCCGATGAGCAGAAGTTCAAACGAAGGCGCCAGCGCCGCGATCGCGCTACCGATGGCGAAGAGCGTGAGCGAACCGAGGTAGACCGGTCGGCGTCCGTAGCTATCGGCGAGCTTGACGGTCGGCGCGATACTGACGACGTAGGCAAGCAAGTAGACGGTGTAGAGTAAAGCACCGTCGCGTAGGCTGGTGTGAAACTCGCGACCGATACTCGGTAGGGCGGGTGAGAGCACACTCAGATCGAGTGCACCGGCAAAGACACCCAAAGCGAGCGTCAGAAGTAAGCCACCGGTTCCGGGCTCGATGCGGTGACCGGCGATGCGTGTTGAGGTGCTACTCTCGCTCATATGTCTCTATCCTACTCGTCGCGCATCGTCGCTGCAAAGGAGAGAAGTCGCGGGGGATGCCTGCCACCATGACGCGAAAGTCGGCGCCGTGAGACGCTCGCTCCTCGCACGGTTGTTCGTGCTGCCCCTGCTCCTTGTCGGCTGTCGTGATGTCCGCGTACAGACCGTGACGCAGGGCACCACACCGATCGCCGGACCGAACGTCCTCGCTATCGTGCGCAGTCCACACGACTTGACCAGTCTCGGGATTCGTTCGCAAGATCTGCATTTTAAGCACGAGTTCGGCGTGGTACTGCTGATGGGACCGCATCGTGCCACGGGGTATCGCCAGGTGATCGAGTCGATCCACGCCGACAGTACCCGCGTGCGGATCGTGGCATTCGAGGACGCCCCGGTCGACGGCGGGGAGTCGCGCCCGCCGTTTCGGACGTACACGCTCTGGATCGTTCCGCGCTCGGTCTATCGGAGCGGTACGCTCGTCGAAGTCGTTACTCCGGATGAGGTCCCTATCGCGAGTACGGTGTTGCAGTGATACGCGAAGATGCACTCGTCGCCGAAGTCGGACGGCGGCGAACATTCGCGATTATTTCGCATCCCGATGCCGGCAAGACGACGTTGACCGAGAAATTACTGCTCTACGGTGGCGCCATTCAAACGGCTGGCCAAGTTGCGGCCCGTCGCCGTGCGCGCTCGGCGACCTCGGATTGGATGGCCTTGGAGCGCGAACGAGGCATCTCGATTACCTCGACGGTTCTGCAGTTTCCGTATCGGCATGCCGTGATGAATCTGCTCGACACCCCGGGTCACGAAGATTTCGGCGAAGATACGTATCGGACGCTGCTCGCCGCCGACAGTGCGGTCATGCTCATCGATGCGGCTAAAGGCGTCGAGCCACAGACAAAAAAGCTCTTCGCGATCTGTCGCGCACGTCGTATCCCGCTCTTTACCTTTATCAATAAACTCGATCGACCCGGTCGCGACGGTCTCGATCTGCTCGATGAACTGGAATCGGTCTTGGGTATCGCGACGTATCCGATGAACTGGCCGATCGGTAGCGGTCCGACCTTTCGCGGGGTCTACGATCGTCGTACGCGCGAAGTGCATCTCTTTGAGCGTACCGTCCATGGTGCTAAGCGCGCTCCGGTGAGGATGACCGACGCCGACGATCCCGCGCTCTCCGATCTCACCGATGCCGATAGTCTTGCGCAGTTCCGCGACGAGATCGCCCTCCTCGACGGCGCGGGGGCTCCGTTTGATCGAGAGGCGTTTCTACGGGGTGAGGCGAGTCCGGTCTTCTTCGGCAGCGCCGTAACGAATTTTGGCGTCGAACTGTTGCTCGATGCTTTCGTCGAACTCGCCTCGCCGCCGACGTCGCGTATCGCAACGGTCGCCCAAGAGCGACGCCCCATTCCGCCTACCTCACCGACGTTCTCCGGCTTCGTCTTCAAGATTCAGGCGAATATGGATCCGCGTCATCGCGATCGCGTCGCATTTCTGCGCGTCTGCTCCGGTTGCTTCGAGCGCGACATGACGGTGATGAATATGCGCACCGGTCGTGAAGTGCGTCTGACCCGTGCTATGAAATTATTCGCAAACGAACGCGAAGTCGTCGATACCGCTTTTGCGGGAGATGTCGTCGGTCTAGCCAACCCAGGAAGTTTCGCGATCGGCGATACCCTCTGTGAAGGCTTGCGCGTCGTCTATGACCCGATCCCCAGCTTTACTCCGGAGCGTTTCGCCTCATTGCGGAATATTGAGACGACGGCGTATAAGGCATTCGGCAAAGGCTTGGCACAACTCGAAGAAGAGGGTGCTATCCAAGTCTTCTCATCGTTGGGATCGCTTCGTAGCGAGCCGATTCTTGCGGCGGTCGGCCATCTGCAGTTCGAGGTCGTGCGTGCTCGTCTCGAAAGCGAGTATAACGTCAAAACGTTGATGAGCCCCCTGCCGTATACGGTTATTCGCCGTGTCCAGGGGCAGCATGATGCGATTACGACTGCCACTCTGCCGACGAACGCGCGTCTCGTGACCGATGCCCGTGCCGTACCCTATGTGCTCTTTGAAAGCGAGTGGAGTATCTCGTTGGCTGAAGAATGGAATCCATTGCTACGTTTTGCACCGTTCGAGGAAGGGATCGTCTAAGTCATGCATCTCTCACCGCGTCGCGCTCCTCGTGCATCGCAACACGCCATCTATCTCGTGCCGATGCGCCGTCTCTCCGCTGTGCGCTCGCAACGGCGAGTACGATACGATCGACTCGCACTCTTCGTCACCATCCTTGTTATGAGTATCTGGGCTAGTTGTGCATGGCTGCGTACCATGTACGGAGCATCGGAACTGCATCTTGCCGAAAAGGCGACCCAAGCGTTGCGTGCCGGTTCCGTTGATGCGTTTGTCGCGCTCTTTGTCCCCGATGCACGTGCTATGATGAAAGACGATCTGCGCTTCGGTGCGTTGCAACAACGTCTCGTCTCTCTTGGCGCTATTCGCGGCATCGAGAGCATGAAAGCGACGGCGGATGGCGGACGCGATATTCTCGTGCGTTGCGCATCCGGTATGTTACGTGAGCATGTGATTATGCAGCACGGTGCATTGTTCAGTTTTGTCGTCGACTCTGATGTCCCAGCGCAACCAACAGTTCATGGCCGCTGACCCTACTCTCGGCGAGTAGTGCGTGGAGATCGGTCTCTGCGTCGAAGAGCGTCATATACTCTTCGACGCAAGCCTCGGTGTGAGCGATGATGGTATACTGCATGCCGATGCTGACGAGTTGACCGCAAGCCAGTCGCGTGCCGACGAGATGACGTGAGAGACCATCGGCGTAGCCGATACGTACGCTACTGAGCCAGCCCGTCGCCGGAGTTGCGTGTCGTGCCGCTCCCGCGAAGAGGTCGGCGGTTGCACGACGCTGTACGCACCGCGCCGCCCGAACGGTGACGGCATTGCGCATGCCGGGCAGATGCATCCCATGATAGCCGAAGAGCCCGGCACCGATACGGATACGATCACCGGTGAGTTCTTGTGGCGTCATACTGCCGACGGGGATGGTGCTTTCGAGATCGCGTGCGACGATCGTCGCTCCGGCCGCTGCGAATGTCTCGCAGAAGGCGGTGAATGCCGCGCGTTCTTCTACGCGAGCGGCTGCGGTGGTGTAGTGACTCCATAGCTCGACTTCGATGAAGCGGTGTGCTGCCCGTGCTGCGAAGATGCCGCTATCGGTATCGGCGACGCCGAACCAGCCGAGTGCCGGTGCCCGACCAACGCGGATCCGTATCGGTCGGCCCAATCGCTCCGCGATCGTGATGAGATGATCTAACGTCGCGAGCGTTGTGACGTTGGGAATCCCCCGCTGCATGAGGATCGATTCCAGCTCGCTGGGGCATGATTCGCCGAAGAGCAGAATGGGTTTGTTCGTTCTCGCGCGGACGCGGTAAAAGTCGCTCGATTCGGCGACGCAGAAGCCTGCGACTCGCTTTTCGACGGCATCGACGATGCGCTCGATGCCCCATCCATATCCATCGGCTTTGACCACGGCCCAGACCGGTCGCCGACTCTCGCGTCTCCAAATCTCGGCGTTTGCGGCAAGCTGTTGCTCGTCGAGTACGATCATGAGCGTGGACGTCGGTTTTTCGGCGCAGAGCGCGCATGTCGCGGGCGGAAGGGGCGACCCGTCGGCTGTGGAGCGTCGTATGAGATCGCCGTATCAACGTCTTCGCAACCGATCGGTGTAAAGGCACGGCAATCATGCGGTCGTGCCGCATAGACGCCGCAATAGTATGCGCCTTCCGACCCTTTGAGAAAGACGCAACGGTCGGCGATGTCTTCGGTGACTTTTCGGAGATAGCCAAGGATAAAACCGTCGGCCGATGGCCGTTGCACAACATACTCGTCGATAATCTCTCTCTCCGAGAGTCGGAGAGCCTCGCCGAGTCGACGCACATCATCACGACTGACGAAGGGTTCGTAGCCGCTACAGCACGATGCGCAACCGGGCGGGCATGCGAGAGTATCCGGCAAGGTGCGTAGGCGCTTGCGCGCGAGATCGATCACGTTACCGATCGCCGTAACGAGTTCGGGGTCGTCGTTGTATTTCGCACGCCACTCACGGCGCGTGACGGCGCGCGTGTTGTAGTAGTGCGTCACGTGCTCGTTGTAGCGAATCGTGATAAACTCTTCACCGATTTCGATCGATTGGACTTGGGTCATTGGCTCGAGATCGAGGCTTTGTACATCGGTCGGCTGACCGGTCGCTCGAGTAAATGCACGTAGTTCGCGTGCGCCAATATTGAGAGGCAGCAGATCGATGCGAGTCGCCATGCTCTCGCTATCCACCGCAAAGACATCAAGCTCCTCGCTTTGTGTTTCCTGAATCATTGCTGGCAAGGCGTCGTAAGAACGATACGCGAAGCGGCGGTCCATGGCAAAGGCTGCTCCGTATGCGCTCGGTATCGATCTCGGTGGCTCGCATGTCTTCGCGGCATTGGTCTCCGAACAAGGCAAGATTCTTGATTCTGTCTCGGTAGAGAACGACGACCACACACCGGAGACGGTCGTCGATACGATCGCCAAAGCGGTGAGTCGTGTCTTGCCTCGCGGCAAGGAGGCGCCGATCGGCGTCGGTATCGGCAGCCCTGGTAATATCGATCCGGTCGCCGGTTTCGTGCGCTACTCGCCTAATTTCGGTTGGCATGACGTGCCGCTAGTCACCCTGCTCACGCAGCGTCTTGCTATGCCGGTCGCCATCGCCAACGATGCACGGTGTGCGACGCTCGGAGAGTATACCTTCGGCATCGGTCGTGGCGTCCGTGACTTTGTCTTGCTGACCCTCGGTACCGGAATCGGCGGCGGCATTATCGCCGATGGTCGTATTGTGTTAGGGCACGGCATGGGAGCGGGCGAAGTCGGGCATCATCAAATACGCCCGACCGACGGCTTCATCTGCGGTTGCGGCAAGATCGGCTGCTTTGAGGCACAGGCCTCCGGCCTCGGTTTACTGCGCCACGCCCACCGTTGCGCCGCCTCGTTCCCGCATAGTACGCTCCTCGCAGGCGATTCCCAAGATTTGAGCGCCAAGCGTATCCGTAAAGCGATGGAGAACGGCGATGCACATGCACGTGCTGCGTGGCTCGCCTATCTCGACGATCTCGCTATAGGTATCGCGAATATCGTCGCTATGCTCAATCCCGAGATGATTGCGCTAGGCGGCGGCGTCGCTAGCGCCGGTGAGGTGCTTCGGGAGCCGCTCGCTGCGCGCGTCGATGCCTTGACGACGATGGCGCCACGAGGCACAACGAAGATTCTCCTTGCTCAGTTCGGCAACGACGCCGGTGCGCTTGGTGCCGCACAGCTCGCCTTTCAAGGCGGTCATCTCTAGGGCTGAATCTTTGTTGTAGGCGTGCTCTATACCGTCGCTGCAGCGATGGTGCTTTGCGGGATACTGCCGGTTCTCGCGACCGTTGCGATAAGCTCGGCGATACGCCGTGCACTCCCGCGCGGAGCGACCCGTGCCTGGTGTGCCCGCATCGTATCGAGGCGATCCTGATCGTAGACGAGACGCCGAACCGCTCGTACGACGTCGCCGGTCGAGAGCGCGACGATCCCAATGCCGTTGTTACGGACGTAGTCGAGATTGCCGCGCTCTTGACCCGGTACGAAATCGTAGACGACGACGGGGACTTCGGCGACACTCGCCTCGGCTAGCGTGCCGGGCCCCGCTTTCGTGACGAGTAGGTCTGAGGCGCGCATCAAGGCGTGGATCTGCTCGGAGTAGCCGAGAATCGTCATCGGCACCGGCAAGCTGCGCTGCATATCGGTGAGTCGCTGGCGAAGCGCTGCATTCCGTCCGGTGACCACGACCAGATGGAGCGGTAGTTGAGACTTGGCTAATGCAAGCGTCGTCGCAAAGAGCTTGCCGCCGCCCTCGCCGCCGGCCATTAACAACGCGACCTTGGTCTGCTCCGGTAGCCCAAGCTGGCGTCGCAGCTCCGCTTTTGGGGTCGTAAGGTCTTCAAAGCGGGGATGGACGGGATGCCCAAGCTGAAGAAGACGCTCGGCGGGGACGCCTCGCTCCCGAGCACGCTCGTAGACTTCGCGTGCCGGTACGACGACAGCGTCGGCTTCAGGAATGAGCCAGCCTTCGTGAACGCGTCCCAAGTCGGTGATGACCGTGAGGATTGGTGCTCGCAGGCGGGCATCGGCACGGGCGCGCAATGCCGCATGATTGAGCAGGGGGTGTACCGAGACAATGACGTTCGGGCGATACTCCAAGAAGAGTCGCCGTAGGCGTTCTCGGTAGAGCGGCTCACAGAAGCGAACGACTCCACGGAAGCGCCGTCTGCCGTTCGTCGCATGGTAGAGGGCACCGTAGATCGGCGGAGCAAGGCGTAGTGCTGCGCTATACGCCGTCCCTAACTCGGTGAGAGGGAAGGAGCAGTGCGCAGCCACGTCGTCGATTCGTGTATCGAAGAGCGTCGGTGGAGCGTACTCCGTGAGCGCCGCTGTAATCGCCTCTGCCGCGCTGCGATGACCCCCGCCGGTATCGGAGATCAACAGGAGAATCCGCTTACGATGCGGTGCGAGTGCCTCGTCCACGTTCACGTTCGGAACAGTGCGTATGGTCAAGCTTAGACGTTAACCGAGTTGCGTCGTAGCTGACGGCGCTGGAGTTGACGCATCTCTTGCTTTCTCCGCCGCCGCTGTGCACGGATATACGCGAGACAGAAGCGTGCAGGAGCATCGTAGAAGCGGAAGAGGTCACCGAAGTCGACGTTCGGATCGAGGTGATGTTTGTTGTGATCCTCGGGAAGCACAATCTGCAACGGTCGGGCAATACGAACGATCCATGCCGGCGTCGTCCAACCGAGTTCGACGGTGTGACGCCACCACACGTGCATCTGACCTAGAATCAATCCGAGCACCGCACCGACTGGGGAGATACGCGGACCGACGATGAGAGCGACGAGAACATAGGGGACGGCACCGAGAATGCCGTCGACTAAGACGGCTGGGTCGCGACTGAGAATCGCATGGTCCCAGAACGAACGCCGACGATCGTGGTGCGTTCGCAGGTGCAGCGTAAACCACAGATGCTGCGGTACATGGTAGAAGAAGGTCGAAAGAAAGTCGCCAATTACCAGAACGATGATGGTGGCAAAAGCGGCGTACGCAATCGTCATGAAGGCCTCACCTGCAGCGTGTTCCGTCTCACGAGCGTGCCCTGTCTCACGGCTAGAGGCAGACGGCTGGGCCGTCAATCCGGCCCACGGCCCTTTTCCGCGTCGTTGAAGTGAGGCCTTCTTGCTGCTTCGAGATGCCCCTACGCTCGGAAAGGGAGGTGCGGCGACTCCGCAAACTATTGCCAGCGATGCGAGAACCCTCAGCTCCTCTGCTCGATCATCCCACCGATTTCGCTGAGGCGATTCGTGCGGGCTTACATGCAAGCCCGAAGACCTGTGCGCCGAAGTGGCTCTATGACGAGCTGGGCTCGCTGTTATTCGAAGCGATTACCTTACTGCCCGAGTACGACCTCATGCGTCTTGAGGATACGATTCTTGCGACTGCTGCGCCCGAGATTCTGCGACAGGCGGGCTATCCTGAGGAGATCGTCGAGCTCGGTAGCGGTACCTCTCGCAAGACGAGGCATCTGCTCGATGCGGCCCTCGCTCATCGTCCGTCCGGTGTACGTTATCGTCCGATCGATATCTCTGCGGCGATGCTGCAGGCTACCGCTGAGCGCCTCGAGCAGGTCTATCCGACCTTGACTGTTGCCCCCTTGGCGGGCGAGTATCTTACCACCCTGCAGGGGGGTGCCTGTCCGCCTATCGTGCCGCGTTTGGTGCTTTTCCTCGGTTCGAATATCGGCAATTACGTGCCTCAGAAGGCGCACGAGTTACTTCATGCCATCGCAGCTATATCGCAACCGGGTGATCATTTGCTCCTTGGCGTCGATCGTCGTCGTCACGCTGCCGAGCATCGCGCGGCCTACGATGATGCCTTGGGCGTGACAGCGGCGTTCGCGCGTAATCTGCTTGTTCGTATGAACCGAGAATTGCGGACGAACGTCGACGTGCGCTCTTTCCGCTATGTAACGACATATCATGAAGAGGACGGCGTCGTTAAAAACGCTCTGGAATCGATCACGGAGCAAACGATCGAGTTGCCTCAATGGCATGAAACAATCCATTTTGAAGCCGGTGAGCGTATTCTGATCGAGGTATCGTATAAGTACGATGACCGGCAGATTCGGATGTTCGCCGATACGTGTGGCTTCGATATCGTCGCTGTGTTCAGTGATTCGACCGAAAGGTTTAGTGATGTGCTGATGCGACGTCGAGCTTCGTGAAGCGCAAACACATCGGGCGAACGCTTCCGCCTACCACGCTCGATGTTGATGACGGTGTGTGGTATCTCGACCGTGAAATTTCGTGGTTGCGTTTCAACGAGCGGGTGCTCAATGAGGCATATGACGAGCGTAATCCGTTGCTCGAGCGTCTCAAGTTTTTAGGTATTGCCTGTAATAACCTCGACGAATACTTTATGGTTCGTGTTGCAGTCTTGCCCGAAGAGAGTATCGCCGCAATACGCGCCGAGTTACAGCCTTCATTGCACCGGCAGATGCGCTTACTGCGGGACGAACTCTTGCCGAAGCTCGCGCAGCAGGGTGTCGCACTGCTTACCCTAGATGCCTTGACTGTGGCGCAAAGACAGCGATTGCGGACGTTCTTTATTGAGCGTGTTTTCCCCGTGCTAACGCCTCTCGTCGTCGATAGTCGCCATCCTTTTCCGTACATATCGAACCTGACGCTTTCGCTCGCCGTCGAACTCGACGACTCGCGCTCGCATGGGGCATCGCACCGTTTCGCGCGTGTTAAGGTCCCCAGTAATCTACCCCGTTTCGTTCGGCTTGAGCCGAACGATGGGGATCGGCTCTGCTACGTGTTGCTCGAAGAGTTGATCGTGGAGCATCTCGCTTTGCTCTTTCCCGGCGTGCGAGTGTGTGGGGCATGGCCTTTTCGTGTCACCCGTGATGCGGATATCGATGTCAATGACGCCAGTAATGACGAGACGCAAGATGTATTGCGGGCCGTCGAGCAGGGATTGCGGCGTCGGCGCTTCGGTGAACCAGTACGTCTCGAAGTCGTTCAGGGGATGCCTGAATCGACGCGCGACTGGTTGATGCATGCACTTGATCTGACACCCAACGACTGTTATGTCGGCGATGGTCTCTTGGGCGTCGCCGACTTTCGTACACTGGCGGCGCTTGAGCTGCCAGCCTTACGTGATCCTTCCTTTATCCCGACCTTGCCTCGCTGTTTGCGAGAGGATGAGAACCTCTTCTCGGTGATTCGTCGGGGCGATGTTTTGTTGCATCATCCGTATGAGTCGTTCGACCCGGTGGTCAATTTTGTCGCTGAGGCAGCACGTGATCCGCGTGTTTTGGCGATTAAACAAACGCTGTACCGCACTTCCGGGGCGATATCGCCGATCTACGCCGCGCTAACCGAGGCTGCCGAACAGGGCAAGCAGGTTGCGGTGGTCGTTGAGCTCAAGGCACGTTTTGAAGAAGAGAACAATATCGCGTGGGCTCGGCGTCTTGAAAAAGTGGGTGCTCATGTTGTCTATGGCTCTCCCTTGATGAAGACGCACGCCAAGCTCACCCTGGTTGTGCGAGAAGAAGACGACGGTATCTGCCATTATCTGCATCTTGGTACTGGTAATTATAACGAGCGTACTGCCCGACTCTATACCGATCTCTCGCTCTTTACGGCCGACCCTGAGATGGGGCGTGACGCCACAACGCTCTTTAATACCTTAACGGGACTGGCTCGTACCGATGCCTATGAGCGCTTCCTCGTCGCACCTCATACATTGCGTCAGCGTCTGCTTTCCCTGATCGAGCGTGAGGCAGCGCATGCGCGAGCCGGGCGCCCAAGCAGTATTCTTGCGAAGATGAATGCATTGAGCGACCGTGCCATCGTGCATGCGTTGTATCTTGCTTCGCAGGCCGGTGTCTCGATACGATTGATCGTTCGCGGCATCTGTATTCTGCGGCCGGGCGTGCCCGGTATCAGCGAACATATCATGGTCCGCAGCGTGATCGGACGTTTTCTTGAGCACTCGCGAATCATGGCTTTTAGCAATGGCGGTCGTCGAGAGGTCTTTATCGGTAGCGCCGATTGGATGAGCCGTAACCTTGATCGGCGTGTCGAATTGATGGTGCCGATTCAGGATCCTGTAATCGCCGATCGGTTGGTGCATGAACTGACGGACGTCTTTTGGGCAGAGACGGCTCGAGCCTATGCTCTGCAGGCCGATGGATCGTACCTTCGGACGCCTAGCCTGTCGGATGTCGACACGATCGATGTGCAAGAACAGTTTCTGCGGCGTGCTGCACGAGGTGACTAGAGTTCGCCGGTGCGGGGAGTGACCTCTTCACTCACGAAGATCGATGATGAGATGATTCGTCAACGAACGCCCCGTGGATGGACTGGTATCCTCCCCGAGGGATATACCCCCGGGATTCAGACCCGGGTTGTGCGTCATACCCTCATCGGTGGTCGTCTTGCCTCCGAAGATGCTGCCGTTGCGAAGCCGACGCTCGAGATGCGGTACTTTGAGATCCCGCCTGGTGCGGTGACTCGCTTAGAAAAGCATGAGCATGAGCACTATGTTCTCATCGGTGAGGGAACCGGGTTTGCGATTGTCGGGCCAACGGTTACTGAGGTCAAGACGCACGATGTCGTTTACGTTGGACCTCTCGTCCCGCATCAGTTCGTGAACCGTGGGACGGCGACGTTCGGTATTTTTTGCGTCGTTACCGCAGAGCGGGACTATTCTCAGGCGTTAAGTGACGATGAAATCGCAGAATTGCGAAGTTCACCAGCGGGTCCGTATCTTGATCCCGACGGGGCTCCTCCGCCGCGTCGCGCCAACGAGATCATACAGCAGTGAACCGCATAGACGAAGAGGCTCTCGGCATGATACCGAGAGCCTCTCTGAGCAACTTCCGCAAAACCCAGGCGACTAACAACATTGCGCCTAGGGAATTCATCGACCGTACATACGGCCGTCAAGCAGCGAAAGAACGCAAGCGTGGGATAAACTTTACGTACAGGAATGCGCTACTGAAAAGGACTATGGGTCTTCAATCGGTATTTCATGGGCCGCTGTTGTACCGTTTGGATCTTGGATTGCATCCAGTTCCTCCGGGATTCGTTGCGACGTTTTCGTGAGAGTCTCGAGACACCCTGATCATACGCCTCCATCTTTCTCCCCGCAAGCAGTGAAAAAGACACCTGTCCAACGACACAGGGCATACGCTGACTCGGTACTTGACCGGGTGCTCCTCTGATGAAGCAGGCTCTCCTTGACCCCTCGGGAAGCAGGATTGCTGGAATGGCGCAAGAGCAGAATCGCCCACCCTCGCGTATTGCGTTGTGGGCTCGCCGACTCGAGATACTCTTCTTTTTCTTCGGTGCCTTATTGCTTGCCGCATACGTTGTTCGTGAACGTATCTTTGTCGCTCACGAACTTTCGCGTGTCGGGATCTTTGCGTATCCTTTGGCTATCCTGTTGTTTGCCATTATTGCCTCCGCGCCGTTTTCCGTGACCGATGCGCTTGCCGTGATGAATGGTGTTTTGTTCGGCCCCGTCGGCGGTACGGTTATCAATACGTTAGGCATCGTTGCCGCCGCCGTTGTCGGATATGGAATCGCCCGTCGTACGTGTGTCGCTCTCGATATCGATCGCCGTACCGCCAGCTTGCCCGCATGGGTGCGGCGGTATCGGGTGGGATCATTCCCCTTCTTGCTCGCTGTACGTATTTTGCCGGGTATCGGCGGTACCATCGCGACGCAGATCGCTGCCGCTCTGCGCGTACCGATCTTCATTCATATCGCTGCGATGGCGACGATCGCCGTGCCGATTTGTACCGTGCTCGCTATCGGGGGTGATCGCCTCGCTGATGCCTTTGAACAGCGAGTCACCGAGCCGGTGCGGCATTACGTTGCGACGCATCATCCACGTTTTGGCTTTCCATTTTCAGCGAAGATGCTGCATCTTCGCTTACATCATAAACATCCGCTTCATGATGGAGGCACTCCATGATTCAAGACTCTGCATCGTCGTCACCGCACATTGTCGATGATGCTGCAACGTTTTCGGGTCTTCTGGAGCGAGTTCGTTCTGCTGCTTTTGTGGGTCTTGATACGGAGTTTCATCAAGAACGTACCTATACTGCGCATCTCATGGTGGTGCAAATCGCCTTTCACGACGGCATTGTTATTCTCGATCCTTTGGCGATTCCCGATCTTCGTCCGTTGCTCGAAGCCCTAGAGAATACCGTCGTGGTCGGACATGCGCTTCAGGGTGATCTCCGTATTTTTGCCGAGCGATATCGGTATGTGCCGCCGAAAATTTTTGATACACAAATCGCTGCCGCGTTCGCGGGTTTCGGTTACTCGATTTCCTTGCTTGATCTTGTTCGTTCGATTACCGGGAAACGATTGAGAAAGAGTCAGACCGTCAGCGACTGGAGTCGACGTCCGTGGAGCCCTGAGCAACTCGAGTATCTCGTCGACGACGTTGCTTCACTCTTCCAGCTCCATGATGAGCTCCGTCGACGTCTTGAGAGTGCGAGTCGATGGGAGTGGGCTTTAGCTGAAATGGAGCCACTCGGTCGTTTGGCAACCTACTCGGCCGATCCTGAACGCCTCTATCTGCGATTTTCCGGGACGGCTCGTATGGGCCGGCGTGAGTTGGGCATTCTGCGGGAAGTTGCCCTTACCAGGGACCGGCTCGCGCGTGAACGAGATGTGCCGCCGAAGTATATTCTTCCCGATGACGTCGTCACCAGTCTTGTCGCGCTCCGGCCGACGCGTCCCGAAGAACTCGGGCAGTTGCGTCGCTTCGATGCAGGCTCGCGTAAGCAATTCGGTGCCGATTTTCTCGCGGCAGTCGCGCGTGGTCTCGCGTTGCCCGACGAAGTCTTGCCGCATCGTCCTGCGCGTAGCCTCTCCGCACCGCGCGAGGGTCTGGTGACGCTCCTCAATGTGTTGGTTGCAAGTGTCGCTGCGGCGAACGATTTACCTACAACATTAGTCGCTCCGCGTCATGCACTTGAACGTATCGCTCGTGAGATTCCGATGAACATCGAGGAATTTACGGTAACCAGCGGGTTGAGTTCATGGCGCGTCGCTTTACTGGCTGAAACGCTCCTGCCCTTCATACGAGGCGAGACCGCGTTGGCCATCTCATCCGAGCACGATAGCGAACCACGCATTGTGACACATCCTCTCTCGACCGCAGTCAAAGAGTAGCGGTCTCTTCTGTTGGAGAACGACGCAGTATGAATGTTGTAGCCTCTCGTCAGCCTCTTCATGTCGGTGGAAAAACCTATACGATGACCCGACTCGACTCCGTTGAGGCGGCGGGATTGGGCAGCTTGGATGCGCTGCCGTATAGCATCCGTATTCTGTTGGAGAATCTCTTACGTCATGAGGATGGGCGTAGCGTAGGGCGTGAAGATATCGCGCGCCTTGCCGCATGGGAGTCTCAGAGTCGTGGGCATCGCGAGATCGCGTATCGTCCGGCGCGCGTCTTGCTTCAGGATTTTACCGGTGTCCCGGCTATCGTCGACTTGGCTGCTATGCGCGATGCCATCGCTCGTATGGGTGGCAATCCGAAGAATGTCTCTCCGCTTCAGCCGGTCGAACTCGTGATTGATCACTCGGTGCAGGTGGATTTTTTCGGTACCGTTCATGCCGCAGAACAGAATGCCGAGATCGAATTCCAACGGAATCGTGAACGGTATACCTTTCTTAAATGGGGACAGCAGGCGTTTCCAGGCTTACGCGTCGTGCCGCCCGATGCCGGTATCGTGCATCAAGTCAACATTGAGTATTTGGCGCGCGTGGTCTTTGGTGAGAGCGATGTTGCCGCAGATGCGCTCGGCGTAGCGTATCCCGATACCGTTGTTGGAACCGATTCGCATACGACGATGGTCAACGGCCTTGGTGTCTTAGCGTGGGGTGTCGGGGGAATCGAGGCCGAGGCCGCGATGCTTGGGCAGCCGATATCGATGCTCGTGCCCGACGTCTTAGGTATTCGTGTCGTCGGTCGCCTGCGCGAGGGTGTTACATCGACCGACTTGGTCCTAACGGTGACCGAGTTACTGCGTCGTCGCGGGGTCGTCGGTCGCTTCGTTGAGTTTTTTGGCGCCGGTCTCTCCGGTCTCTCCGTCGCCGATCGGGTGACCATCGGAAACATGTCGCCCGAATACGGCTCGACCGTTGCGTACTTTCCGATCGATGAGCAGACATTGACCTACCTCCGGCTTACCGGTCGGAGTGAACAACACATCGCGCTTGTCGAAGCGTATGCTCGTGAGCAGCGCCTCTTCCGTACCGATGCAACGCCCGATCCTCTCTACAGTGACGTGGTCGAACTCGATCTTTCGAAGATCGTCCCCTGTCTTGCCGGTCCTCGGCGACCGCAGGATCGGGTCGCACTCCCCGACGTCGCGACGAGTTTTCGCCAGTCCTTGCCCGAAGGCGCTCCGCTACGCACCGCAGCGGGTGGCGTCGGTCCCAGCGACGGCTCGGTCGTTATCGCCGCTATCACGTCGTGTACGAATACCTCGAACCCGGTCTTGCTTGTCGCCGCCGGTCTGCTGGCAAAACGTGCTGTGGCCCGCGGTCTCGGTATACGGCCCTGGGTCAAAACAAGTCTCGCGCCGGGCTCTTTGGTCGTGCCGGCATATCTCGAACGAGCCGGTTTGCTGGCACCGCTGGAGCGTCTCGGTTTCGCGGTCGTCGGTTTCGGTTGCACGACGTGCATCGGCAACAGCGGTCCGTTACTCCCCGATGTCGCTGAGGCGGTGCGAATACAGGACTTGACGGTCGCGGCCGTACTCTCGGGTAACCGTAACTTCGAGGGGCGGATTCATCCGCAGGTGCGTGCAAACTACCTTGCTTCGCCGCCGTTGGTGGTCGCGTATGCTCTAGCAGGTCGAGTTGATATCGATCTGACGAGTGAGCCGCTGGGCATCGACGATGCCGGCGTGCCGGTCTATTTGCGCGATCTCTGGCCCGAGCAAGCCGAGATCGACGCCGTCATTGCTCGCTCGCTCGATAGCGCGCTGTATCGTTCAACGTATGCCGAGATTTTCCAAGGTAGTCGTGCCTGGCGCTCGCTCGAGGCACCGAAGGGAGAGCAGTATCGTTGGGATCCGGCCTCCGAATACGTGAAAGAGCCGCCGTACTTTCTCGATCTGCCGGATGAGCCCGTTCCGCTCCGTGATATCGAGGCCGCGGCCGTACTCGCGGTGCTCGGCGACAGCGTGACGACCGACCATATCTCGCCAGCGGGTAATATTGCGGCACAGAGCGCCGCAGCCCAGTATCTGCGTGAACGGGGGGTGGAGCCACGCGATTTTAATTCGTACGGTGCTCGACGTGGTAATCACGAAGTGATGGTGCGCGGAACATTCGCAAATATACGCTTGCGTAATCGGTTGGTTCCCGGTGTCGAGGGTGGAGTGACGCGATATTTGCCTCGTGATGCGCGACGACCGCACGCCGGTGAGCACATGTCCATTTTCGATGCAGCGGAGCGGTATCGTGAGGATGGCACACCGCTCATTATTCTCGCCGGCAAAGAGTATGGTAGCGGCTCATCGCGCGATTGGGCGGCAAAAGGGCCGGCGCTCTTAGGCGTACGTGCGGTGCTCGCCGAGTCGTTTGAGCGCATCCATCGGAGTAACTTAATCGGGATGGGTATACTTCCGCTGACGTTTGTCGACGGAGCGACGGTCGAACGTCTCGGCTTGACTGGCGAGGAGCGGTATACCATCGCTGGACTCGCAGCGGGGATTGCACCGCGCATTGAACTACGAGTCAATGCCGAGGCCGCAGACGGCGTGACTCATAGTTTTAGTGTCCGGGCTCAGATTGATACTCCCGACGAAGTAGAGTACTATCGCCACGGCGGCATCCTGCCATTCGTTTTGCGTCGACTCCGTGTCGCCGCACAGAAGGAGTCTGTATGAGCATCAAGGTACGCCAGCGCCCGAGCGTCCATCGGGTCTATCTCGAGGCCGACGGTGCCGCGATTCGTGTGCCCATGCGTGAGGTTCGCCTCAGCACTGGTGAGCGACATCTCTTGTACGATACCAGTGGTCCATACGGCGACACCTCTCTGACGCCGCAACTGCAGAATGGTTTAGACCCGCTGCGCCTGCCGTGGATCGTTGCACGCGGCGACAGTGAAGAGTTGCCGGGGGCGACATCGGCGTATCGTCGCGAGCGCGAAGCCGATAGCCGTTTAGAGAGCCTGCGCTTTCCGAAAGTACGTGCGCCGCGTCGTGCCCGTGCCGGGCAGAACGTGACCCAGATGCATGCGGCTCGTGCCGGCATCATCACCGACGAGATGCGTTTCGTCGCTGTGCGCGAGGGCGTTGAACCAAGTTTCGTTCGCGATGAGATCGCCTGTGGTCGCGCGATCCTTCCGGCCAACATCAATCATCCTGAATTGGAGCCGATGATCATCGGTCGCCGATTCCTCGTCAAGATCAATGCTAATATTGGAAACTCGGCTGTCGCCTCTTCGATTGAAGAAGAAGTTGAGAAGATGACGTGGGCGACTCGCTGGGGCGCCGATACCGTCATGGATCTTTCGACCGGCGAGAATATCCATGAGACTCGTGAGTGGATACTCCGGAATTCGGCCGTGCCGATCGGTACGGTACCGATCTATCAAGCCTTGGAGAAAGTCGGTGGCCGTGCCGAAGATCTGACATGGGAGCTCTATCGGGATACGCTCATTGAGCAGGCCGAACAGGGCGTCGATTACTTTACTATTCATGCGGGTGTCCGGCTCGCCTATGTGCCGATGACGGCAAAGCGTATTACCGGCATCGTGTCGCGTGGCGGATCGATTCTCGCGAAGTGGTGCCTCGCTCATCACCAAGAAAATTTTCTCTATACGCACTTTGAAGAGATCTGTGAGATCGCCAAGGCATACGACGTCAGCTTCTCGCTTGGTGACGGACTTCGGCCCGGTTGTCTCGCCGATGCGAATGACGAAGCGCAGTTTGCGGAGTTACGTACCCTCGGCGAATTGACCGAGATCGCGTGGCGCCATGATGTGCAGACCATGATCGAGGGGCCTGGGCATGTACCCATGCATTTGATCAAAGAGAACATGGATCTCCAGTTAGAGCTTTGCCATGAGGCGCCGTTCTATACGCTGGGGCCTCTGACGACCGATATCGCACCTGGCTACGATCATGTCACAAGTGCGATCGGTGCCGCGATGATCGCCTGGTACGGAACGGCAATGCTCTGCTACGTAACCCCAAAAGAACACTTAGGATTGCCCAATCGGCAAGATGTCAAAGACGGGGTCATCGTGTATAAGATTGCCGCGCATGCCGCCGATGTGGCGAAAGGACACCCTGGAGCACGGCATTGGGATGATTTACTCTCACAGGCGCGCTTTGATTTCCGCTGGGAAGATCAATTTGCTCTCGCGCTCGATCCTGAAACGGCACGTGAGTACCATGACGAGACGTTGCCTGCCGACGGGGCAAAAGTGGCGCACTTTTGTTCGATGTGTGGACCACGTTTCTGCTCGATGAAGATCACGCAAGAGATACGGGCTTCGGTCGAAAGCGGTATGGAGCAGAAGAGCGCAGAGTTCCGTAGCGCTGGTTCGGAGTTGTACCAACCCTTGTCATAACTACACAACTGACCCCATGCGATGGAACGAGATACAAAAAGGCCCTGTTGAGAACAACCAACAGGGCCTTTTTGTATCGTTAAGACGAGGCGTTATGAACGGTTATATGAGAGCAAGCGAGTCTTGAGATCCGCTGATGCACGCCATGAATGATCGCGGGCGATCTCATGGAGGAATGCATTCTCTAGTTGATACTCAGCGATAACGGCACGAAGATGCGCATTCTCGTGCGCGAGATGTGCAGCTAAATCTTTGCGTTGTGATACCGTCAGATGATGGCCGCCGGACTTCTGTTGGATCAACGATGCAAGGAGGCGAACACGATGCATCGCTAGACGACGGAGTTCAGAGTTGTGCTCCGGCGAGAAGTCAGAGAGATGAATGATAAGGTGCCGCTGCTGATGCAGTGACACCTGCTGTGGTAAACCTGTTGTCGATCGTGTTGAGTATGCATCGACCTGGTGAACGTCGAGCGGACGTTGAATGACTGAGACCGGGGCGACACGTATACCGGCGCAAGCGCGGGAAAGCTCCGGATAGGTGGATGGGTCGAGGGTGATACCGGCTCGTGCAAAGTCGGCACATTTCTGAATCGTCGTCAGCTGCGTATCGAGTTGACGTTGCTTCAGTACTTCACCGGCTAACGCCTGACAGGTGCGGCTCGACGATGCGCCGAGTGGGGCGAGATACTGCACCGAGAAGCCGGAGTCGGCGTTCGCAGCGAAACCATCCCCTGCGCTTTGACGGGCACCGAAGCCACCGAGCGCAACTTGAGGCGACTGACAGCTAATGCCTTGACCGTACGCGTTCGCCCCAAGATTTTGGTTATTGATTTGCGTTGAAATGTTTGATGTCTGTGCGTTCTGATTCGCAATGGGATTGACGGTTTGACTGTTCGATGGCGCCCATGTCGTGTTCGTTCCCGTGGTTGTATCGGCGAGCGCGGGGGCAAGGGCCATCAGTAACGCAACGGAGAGGCTGAGCAGGCGATGTTGCATCGTTGTCCTCAAGAAGAGAGATACACCATTACCGTCTGCACATGAGCACAAAGCCATGCGACGACGTAGCTTGTTGAAATGGTGCTACATGAGATGAAGCGAAGAGTTTCGGTAGGCTTGTCGCGCGAGGTGAAACCGATGCGCGTATCTTACGGAGTTTTGGCCTTTAGGGGATAGGCGCCGCAGTAACGATACAAGCCGGGGCAAGCATCGAGCACTGCTGCGCCTATCCGTTATACAGACTACGGGTTTGCGAAGGTGCTGACGGTGTTGACGATCTGCGTTGAGTCTTGTAAGCCGGTGTAGCTGGTGCTTGACTGGCTACCATTGTTGTAGGTACCGCTGCTTCCGCCACTCGATACAACGTTGACTTGGTAGGTGCCGCTGTTGCTGGAACCGGACGCTGCAGGATCACTTACTGATGCGCTTGCACCCGCACCATCGACTTCGGTTCCGGTCTTCGTGCTCTGCGACGATGTCCACTCGGTGCCTTGATTGTTGGAGTAGCTGCTCGAGGTGGTGCAAACGTGGCCGCTGGCGACCGTGCTGTCGATTTCGTCTGAGACGCCCAGCGTCATTGCCGATGCGGCGAGTGGGAGTGCCAGAGAGACAACTGCGGTGAGAAGCGTTGCGCGAAGGCTTTTCGTGAAAAGATTCACAGGATAGGGTCCTTTCCGAAGAGAGTAACAGAGATACGAAGATGTACGTAAAGTAAGGATGTTCGTAAATTCCCGTTTCGGGTTCGTTGTTGCATTATAAAATGCACGTAGCGTTTCTGTAATGGGACAACGAGGCGCCTATTCGGTGACGTGTGATCGGTATTGCGATGACATGCGCCCCAGACAATACGGGACTCACGCCTCCTTATATGTTATCTCCGCTCAATCTGGAAAGGCCTGCTCCCTTGGGAAGAGCGGCGTAGCTCCTCTGCAAGCTCTGGGGCTGAAAGGCCCAATGTTGCTCGGCCGAATGCCGTGATCAATACGCCGTGATGAGCTCGCGCTACGGCATCGGCGAGACGTCGTCGCTCATGTTGATAGGCGCGTTCAGCGATATGTGTCGCGTGAAGATACCAGGTAAGTTTCGCTGTTCTTCCACCTGGAAACCCCGGTGTATTATCACGGGGAATAATGCCTTGACTCGGTGAGAAAAGAAACGCATCGGGTACGTAATAGCGTGGAAACGCACCGGCTTGCACGTCCGCAATGGCAAGATAATCGAAGGCGTAGCCTCGTAGATCGTCGACTCCGCCGATCAGTACGGCATCACGGTCGAGCGGCGGAGCTACCGTCTCATACTCGTCATCATTGTCGAGGATCAGGTCAACCATGTTGAGACGCTCGGTCAGTGTCGCTGCGGCATCGCAGCCGGGGGCCTGGAGTAGAAAAGCAAGGTAGCGTGCCGTCATGCTGCGTCGATATCGTGCTCTCGCGTCTTCGCCGCCGACGATACCGCTCATGGAGACGATCGCAGAGAGCGCCTCGGCGAGAGGTCGGGCGTTCAAAAGACTCTGCAACGACTTCCATGTTGTGCGGAATGCTTCGAGTCGCTCACGAGTTGTCTGCGATACTGCGTGATCATACGCGCCATGAAAGAGATGTTGGTAGATGTACTCCGCGACCTCACTCGGGCGTCGCGAACGAATCGACTCCTCAGGGGCATCGAGTAACGAGGGTTGTTGCGGCGCAGAGCAGAGTAGCGCGAGGGTGCGATCGCTCAGTTTGAGGAGGCTTGATTGTGCCAAACGCAGAGCCGTATCTGCGCGTCTGGGTTCGACCAAACTCCAGAGCAGCGCGCGGATATCGCCGGTGCACGCCTCGCGTCTCGGATCGATTGCGCCGACGGTATCGACGGGGATGCCGCGTGCCAGCAACGCTTCGATGAGTCCGTCGGCGCAGCGCAGCGTTCGCAGCGCGACGCCGCAACCGGCCGGCTTCGCACCATCGGCGAGCTTCCGTTCGATCCATGTCGCGATCGCTTCGGTCGATTCGCTACGTTGTTCATGACGTGCGATCTGAATGGGGTCGTTGTGGCTTGTCGGTATCGGTCGTGCCTTCGTTCGCGTCCGGTCGGGTATAAGCAGCGATGACTGGGCGGCATGCAGTATCGCATTCCCACGATAGCGATGGGTCAAGGTGACTACCGAGGCGACGAGCGCGAAGATGCCGGTTGACTCGGCACCGCTTGCGTGCGTACTCGCCTCTGGATTGCCGGCTAGGACGACGCCGGGCAGTCGAGCACCGCTGATCTGTTCGATGAGTCGGCGTTCGCCTATCGTGAGATCTTGTGCCTCATCGATGAAGATACGGGCAAAATGCCCCCGCATGGTATCGCGGAGCGTCGGGTCGTTCGCTAGTGCCGTCGTTAGTGCGAAAACGGCACCGTGTCGTGTATAGAGACCCGTTCGTACGCTCTCGTCGGTCACTTCGTCGATGAGACGTGCAAGCAGCAGGGTGAGGGCATGCTCACGTGAGCGTTGTCGCTCAAGCTCTTGCGGGTCGATGCGGAGCGTGTCGCGATACCGTTCTTTCGTCGCACGCAGGAGATCGGCGTCGGCAAAATTCGGTGGGCGAGCATAGAACGTCGTCGTTCCCCGCAGCCCCTTCTCACGGACGTGGCGAGGATCGAGGCCGTTCGCTAGGCAGCGTTCGATAAGACGCAGCACCGTTGCGAGAAAACGTCGCGGATAGCCGATGCCGCTGACCTCGGGATCGAGGCTCCCGTCGATGATCTCGTGCCAGGCTAATTGGAAGAGGGGGGCGGCAATACGTGCAAGCCGCTCCCGAGCCTCGGTGAGCGTGATGATAGTGATCGGTGGGCGTCGCTCTTGAGGTAAGGCTGCACAGAGTAGCGGAACTAGCTCGCCCCCCGTAGAGAGCGTTACCCGCTCGCGTTGGTCGGGGCTGCAGCGTGCCGCGAGTCGCTCGGCAAGCGGCGATGGATCGGCGGGCGTCAGGAGCAGATAGCGATCGGTGTTGCTCTGTCGGAGCAGGTGACCGAGATGGGCAATCAGCGCCTCCGTTTTGCCTGTCCCCGGAGCGCCGACGATGGCGAGACCCTGCTCGGCCGAGGGTCCCGTGGCGGCTCGTTCTTGCTCGGCGTCGAGGACGATGCTCGTTGCGGTCTTCATCGACTGAACGGATCCACGGCGACACTCGGGCGTTCGCGACAGGCGGTGGTGTATGGGCATGTCTCGCAGAGTGTCGGGTCGGTGGTCGCTCGGAAGTGATCGGGCGGGGCAGTGCTGAGGAGTCTCGCCAGCTCGACCATGCGTCCTTTCGCACGCTCGAGTTCGACGATGCCGATGCTCCCTTGACTCCCATCGGTATCGGGGTCTCCGAGACCGGGCTTGACGCTCAACTCAATCGGCATGACTGCGCGCGCCGGATCTTTGAGTGGAAGGAGCATCAGGCGACTGACGCGATCGCCCTGTTCGGTACGCGCCCAATAGTAGAACGGGAGCTGAAACTCTCGTAGACCGGCAACGGCTTCGCGGTAGATCGACGCGCTATCGGCGATGCTCCCTGTTTTGTAGTCGACGACGACGATGCTCCCGTCTTCGTCCAACTTATCCAGGCGATCGATAAAGCCGGTAAAACGTTGCCCGTCGATGGTGAGAGGAGCGACCGCCTCATTGGCGACGACGGTGAACGGGTGCTTTTTTGCGCGTTGCAATAACCAGGCGACGTATGAGGCAGCGGTGCGCAGCGCCCGCCGACGGGCGAGTTCGGCTTCGAGCGGCGTGCCCAGCTCGACTGCGTATTGGGTGAATGCGCGCTCCAGATCCGAGCGTAACGCGGTGAGGAGCGTTTCTGCGTCATCGTTGGGTGCTATTCGGGTATGGATGGTGTGGAAGTGCTCTAAGGCGCTGTGAAATGCTGTCCCATAGGTCGCCGCCGGCGAACCGGGCTCTGGAATCGGGTTACAGAGGTAGCGAAAGAGCCAGCGCCGTTCACACTCAACGAAGAGCTTCAACGACGAAGCACTCAGCGGACGACTGTACGTCGGTGCCGCCGCCGCCGGCTCCGGCGTATCGTAGTGAGGCGAACGGCTCTGCGCGAGTTCGGCGAAGAGCCGTTGCGCAATCTGCGAAGAGAACACGCTCTCTGCTTGCTCAGAAGGGGCGTCGCTCCCTCGCCGGAAGCAAGAGAGCTATGAAGCGACGGATCGTGGTCGGCATTACCGGTGCGAGTGGCTCAGTCTACGGCCTCGCTTTACTCAAGGCGCTGCGCGTCGCCGATGTGGAGATTCATTTGATCCTCAGCGATGGCGCTCGCCGCACGATGTCGCTGGAGACTGCCCTCACGCCCGATGATTTCTTTCAGTATGCCGATCATCTCCATGATGATGCCAACGTCGGAGCCTCGATTGCGAGCGGCTCATTCTTGACCGAGGGGATGATCGTGATCCCCTGTTCGATTAAAAGTGCCGCCGCGATCGCCTACGGATTCAATGATCGACTTATCGCTCGTGCCGCCGACGTCTCGCTGAAGGAGCGTCGTCGAACCGTGCTCGTCATTCGCGAGACGCCTCTGCACGTTGGCCATCTACGTACGCTCACCCAACTCGCCGAGATCGGTGCCACGATCTTGCCGCCGATCCCGGCGATGTATACGCGACCGGAGAGCGTCGAAGAGATCGTCGGGCATACGGTCGGTAAGGTTCTCGATCAGTTCGCTATCCCACACCAGGCTTTTCGCCGCTGGACGGGAGCGTCGGCATCGGCGTAAGCATCTGTTCGACGCGTACCAGATCATCGAATCGATCGATGTTGATCGCCAGTTCGGGGTCTTCGGTGCGTATGCCGCGTGCCTGTGCGCCGAGTAATCGACTCGCGCGTCGTTCGATGTCGGCTATGCTGAGTATCCCTCCGGCATAGCGGAGAAGCATCGGCAGGCCGAGTACCGCTGCGAGGCGCCAGGGTGCTTTCCGTGCCGTTGCAAGCTGCTCGAGTATGGTGAGAATGCGCGGCAAAAAACGGGGGCGTAAGACGACGAGCCCAGTTCCGCAGAACACTCCGTCGGCGAGTCGTGCCCAAGTATGCGATAACGTCGGGTATTGGGACTCATGCACGACGCGTTCGAGGTAGCCGTAACCGAGGTCGATATTGGTTGCGGCGGCGACGTTGAGAAAACGGTCGATCGCTGCCGGTGAAATAATCGGTAGATCGCCTGCAGCGATCAGCACGAGTTCATCGGGCGGCAGGTCGGCGAGACCCGCAGAGAGCGAGTCGCCGATACGCGTTCCGGCGAGTACGCGCTCATCGGCGAGTTGCAGCGGTTGATCCGGCGCTCCATGCGGCGCGACGACGCGCAACCACTGAAGTGAACGTGTCTCGCGTAAGGCGCGGAGCACGCGCGTGACGAGTGGCGTGCCGGCGATGCGGACGAACGTTTTATTCACGGCTGCGGGATCGTTGACGCAGACCGCGTCGCGCGCGCCCCCGGCGAGGATAATGGCTCTGCGAATTACCACGTCGTCTCCCTGCGTAGTGTCGTCGTAAGAATGGTGAGGTCGCCGTCGAGGTGTTCGCGCAGTCGCAGCGCGGTATGCTCCGCACGAGCCGGATCGCGCTCGAGGGCGAACAAGGTTGAGCCCGAGCCCGTCAGGTGAAGTCCTACTCCGAGTCGACTCGCCTGCTCAACAATATTCGCTAGTAACGGATGATGCTTCAACGTCGATGTGGTGAAATCGTTGACCAGGAGGCCTTGGACCGCGTCGAAATCGGCGCGTTGGAGGGCCGTGCCCAGGTGTATCGATGCGCTAGTTGCTCGTGGACGAGTCGCTGGTGGAGTCGAGCGCTCCGCATCGAGTTGCGCGTACGCCGTCGTTGTGCAGATGTGCAGAGGGGGTATGCAGAGTATGGCCGCCCATGTAGGGCAGGGCCCTAACGGTGTAAGACGCTCGCCGGTGTGCTCGACAAAGACCGCAGTCTCGGTGAGAAAGAGAGGAACATCGGAGCCGAGTCGCCGTGCCAGGCTCAACCAATCCCGTTGTCGATCGATCTCCGGAAAGGCTCCGCGTTGCGCCGCGCGGAGCAGCGCCGCCGCGTCGCTGGAGCCTCCGCCGAGTCCGGCACCGATCGGAATACGCTTCTCGAGATGCAGCGCAACGCCGCAACGATCGAGGTTCAGCATGCGCGCCGCTCGCTCGACGAGGTTCTCCCCATCGACCAGCGATGCGTCGGAGCATCCGAAGCGGTACGCTGGAGCCGGCTCCCACGAAAGCGTGTCGCTTAAGGCCAGCGGTACGACGACTGAACGCAGGGTATGGAACCCATCATCGCGTCGGCCGAAGATTTCGAGCGTCAGATTGAGTTTGGCGGGAGCATCGATGCGGCCGGAGCGCATGTCCCCTCCCTGCGTCGTTCTCTCGCGGCTTCCCTGTCGGCATCGCCGGAGGGTGGGCCGAATCGCGCCACAAAGGGAGCGATATGCGGGTCTCACCCTCCTCGAAGAAGCCTTCCTCCGGCCAGAACGCGGTGCGCTTTGTCGTCTTTTCGGCGTTCCTGTTGCTGCTCGCGATTCTCCTCGGCACCGGTATCGGGGATCGAGTGCGCCGGGTGACTGAGGGGCAACTCGAGCGGGTCGATCATTGGCCGACGCCGGTTCCTGAGGGTGAATCGAATCTCTCTTCGGCCGATCTTGGATGGAAGCATCTGCAAGTGGTCGCAGTTGCCACCGATCCGGCTTTCCCCGACCCACGGGTCACGCCGACGCCCATCCCGACGCCGACGCCTACTCCCGTTCCCAAGGCGTCGCCCGTCGCTCCGGTCGCTCCGCGCGCTCGGCCGCGTGCTACGCCTCCCCAAATTCCGATATGGCGTCTTCCGCCGTCGCCGACTCCTGCGAGTACTCAGACCGATTCGCCGCTCAGCGAGTAAAAGACGTACCGAGAGTCCATCGCTTTTTGATATGATGCATGCCGAAGGGAGAGTCGACGTGGAAGAACAGACCGGTACCGAGCGAGTGAAGCGAGGTCTCGCGCAGATGCTCAAGGGCGGTGTCATTATGGATGTGGTGACCGCAGAGCAGGCGGCTATCGCTCAGGAGGCTGGTGCCGTTGCGGTGATGGCGCTCGAGCGGATCCCCGCGGATATTCGACTCGCCGGTGGAGTCGCTCGTATGAGCGACCTCAACCTTGTCCAGCGCATCATGGATACGGTGACTATTCCCGTTATGGCGAAGGCGCGCATCGGACATCTCGGTGAGGCCCGATGCCTCGAAGAGCTCGGAGTCGATTTTATCGATGAGTCCGAGGTCTTGACCCCGGCCGACGACCGGTACCACCTTGCGAAGCATCAGTATCGCGTGCCGTTCGTCTGTGGCGCGCGCGATCTGGGCGAGGCACTCCGCCGTATCGCCGAGGGCGCCTCGATGATTCGCAGCAAGGGTGAGGCCGGCAGCGGCAATATCGTTGAGGCGGTCCGCCATCTGCGGGCGATTCGTGATGGGAAGGCCGAGCTCGCCGCCGTTCCCGAAGAAGAGTTGGTCGCTCGAGCGCGTGATCTCGGCGCACCCTTTGAGCTAGTACGCGAGGTCGCGCGCGATGGTCGACTGCCCGTCGTCCTCTTCTGCGCCGGTGGTGTCGCTACTCCGGCCGATGCCGCCCTCATGATGTCGCTCGGTGCCGAAGGCATCTTCGTCGGCAGCGGTATCTTCAAAGCCGCCGCCGTGGTACGCGACGGTCGTCCCGAGTATGACCGGGAGGGGTACCCGCGTATTGATCCTGAGATCGCGATGCGCTACGCGAAAGCGATCGTCGCCGCGACGACGCATTACGAAGACGCCGCTGCCGTCGTCGCCGCCTCAAAAGCGCTCGGCGGAGCTAAACCGATGGATGGACTCGATCTGCGCCGTCTCTCCGACGAGGAGATGCTGAGTATCCGGGGCGTCTAGAGCATGGCGCCACGGGTAGGCGTGCTCGCCTTGCAGGGCGGCGTCGTCGAGCATTTGACCGCTCTCCGTCGCCTTGGGGTCGCCGCCTCTGCGGTCAAGAGCGAGGCCGAGCTCGCCGCAGTCGATGCGTTGATTGTGCCGGGTGGAGAGTCAACCACGGTTATTCGATTGCTCGATCGCTTTCGACTCGCCGAACCGATCGTCGCTCGGGTCCGTCGCGGTATGCCGATCTGGGGGACATGCATGGGCATGATCCTTCTCGCCCACGATATCGTCGAACTCGAACAACCGAGCCTCGATCTTCTCGATGTGACGGTGCGACGGAACGCCTTCGGCCGTCAGCTCGCCTCGGCGGAGGTGCCGCTTTCGATTCCTCGACTCGGGATCGAGCGGTTCCCCGCAGTCTTCATTCGTGCGCCCTGGATCGAGCGTGTCGGCTCGGAGGTCGAAATTCTCGCCGAGTACGAGGCGCACCCGGTCTGCGTACGGCAGGGGCATATTCTCGCCTCGGCTTTCCATCCCGAACTGACCGATGATCTCCGGGTTCATCAGGCCTTCCTTGCGATGATGTAGACGCCGTCTTTTGTCGTAGGACGTTTGATGCAGGAATAAAGGCCTATCCTGCACGAAAAAGTCGCATTTACGATGAGTGATGCGGTGGGTTCTCGATTTTCCGACGGGGGCTATATGCCTTCCTCACACGCTCATGCCGCTACGCCGAATCCCTTAGTAGGTGGTATGGCCGCTGCGGCGAGCGTCGCAAGTCAGCAGCGCACCCACGCGCGTCTGTTACGCGATGCTCATCTCGATGCGCCTCGCGGCCCGCGCAGCAAGGTCGTCAATCCGCTCTCGGTCCTCTCCGGTGAATTGCCTCAGGGGCGACGTCTCCATCCACCCGAAGATAGCGCCGATATGCGTTTTCGCTTTCTCCATGCCTCCTCGCGTGACGCCGATGAGAAAAGCCTTGAAGATGCGACCGGGTATTTCGCCGCACGAGGGTTTCGCCGTCTTGGTTTGCGGGGCGTGCCGCCTTCTCGGTTGGTCGCTCTGCTACGCCTCTCTCGACGTGCCGAGGAAGAGCGTCAAAGAGGTGGACGTCACCGCCGTCGCTGGCGCCGAATCGTGCGGGCGACGCTCGTCCGCCCCCGTGCGCTCTTAGCCAAGATCCCTCTGAAGCAGTTTCCGACCGATCACTTCAAGAGCATCGTTCGGGCGAGCATCGAATCCCGTCGTCTCATCGCTCTCGGCCCCGCGCTTTCATAAACGAAGACGGGCGCCGAGCGTCTATAGGACGTGTGACTCATAACCCTCCGCCGTATCCGAGGCGTATCATCGGCGTATGGGGGAGAAGAGTCTCGAGCCGTCGTCTCGGTCGCAGCTTCTCGTTCAAGCTGCCGACGCTTCTGTATCCTTTCGCCTCGCCGATCTCCGCTCGCCGTCGTTAGCGCCCCGTGATCGTGATAAGGTGACCTCGCCTGCGACCTCGCAGACGGTCGATGCCGAGACCCCTCTCTCCGCCTTTCTGTCGATCGATCAGCGTCTTATGCCGGGTCAGGCCGGTGCCGATGTCGATGCGCACGAGGATCCCGCCCATGCCCATGCCGCTCTGCTGCGGTATGCTCAGATGCGCGACTATATGCGTGAGCAGATGCGTATGCAGATTGGTGTCCTCTCCGCTAGCCTGCCCTCGCGTCTCAGTGAAGCGATGCGCGGTCGCCTGCTCCTGGAGATGATCCCTCCTACGCCTACGGTGCAGCGATCACGTCCCTCACCGGCGCGACCGATTCGTATTACTGCACAGATCATACGGTGATCTCGAGATAAACCTCGTCGACTCTCCGGGAGAGCGAGGCGCGCGTCGGGAAGGCAGGCAACGTGGATCAGAGTCGTACGCCGTATTTCGATGTGTTGCGCGATTATGTTGAGGCCGGGGTCGTTCCCTTTCATACGCCTGGCCATAAGCAGGGGATTGGATGCGATCCCGTCTTTCGCGAGTTTGTCGGTGAGCGCGTCTTGGGGATCGATCTCACGCAGATTCGCGGCCTTGATGATCTTTTGCAGCCCTCTGAGGCGATTGTCGAAGCCCAAAACCTCGCCGCCGAGGCGTATGGTGCCGACCAGAGTTTCTTCTTGATCAACGGCTCAACGAGCGGTAATCAGATCATGATGATGACCGCCGTGAATCCCGGCCAGTCGATTGCGATTCCGCGTAATGCGCATAAGAGTGCGTTGGGCGGATTGATTATGAGCGGTGCCTATCCGGTCTACATGGCACCCGAAGTCGACGAGACGCTTCATATGGATCTCACGGTGACGCCGGAGACCGTCGCCGCGACGATCGCCGCGCATCCCGAGGTGCGCGCAATCTACGTCGTCAGTCCCACGTACTATGGGGTCTGCGCCGATCTGCCCGCGATCGCCGAGATCGCTCACGCTCACGGGTTGCCGCTCTTGGTCGATGAGGCGTGGGGACCGCACTTCAAGTTCCATCCGAAGTTGCCGCCGAGCGCGATCGAGGCCGGAGCCGATCTCTGTATTAACTCGACGCATAAAATGTTGTCGAGTCTCTCGCAGACCGCATTGCTGCATCGTCGGGGAGACCGTATCCCGCTCGATCGACTCAGCGCCGTCCATAAGTTGTTCCTCTCGACTTCGCCGAATCTCATCTTGGTCGCCTCGCTCGACGTCGCTCGACGCCAGATGGCCACCGAGGGTGAGCGTCTTTTAGGCGAGACCATCGCTATCGCCGATTCGGTACGGCAGCGACTCAACGCGATTCCGGGGCTTTCATGCTTCGGTGAGGAGTCTTGCGGGAGACCAGGATTCGCCGCTTTCGACCCGACGCGTATCACATTGACGGTCAAGGCCTTGGGCTACACCGGATACGAGGCCGAAGAGATTCTCCGGCGGCGCTATAACGTCCAAGTCGAACTTGCCGATCTCTTCAACTGTGTCGCGTTAATTACCATCGGTACAACGCCTGCCGCCGCCGACGTTCTCGTCGAGGCGGCCGCTGAATTGGCGCGTGAGGATCGACCGCTTGATATTTTCGCTCCTTCGGGCATTCTCGAACGCCGGTTGATGAGCGGGACGTACACGTTGCCGAAGATCCCGCCTGTGCGGATGTTACCGCGCGACGCGTTTCTGGCATCGACCGAATCGGTGCCGTTTAAATCGAGTGCGGGACGTATCTGTGCCGAGGTGATCACCCCGTATCCTCCCGGCATTCCCGTCCTCGCTCCCGGCGAGGAGATTACCCCCGAGGTAGTCGCCTATCTCGATCTAGAGCTGCGTGCCGGCGGCCGTATGCAAGGGCCGTACGATAGCTCGCTGCGTACGATTCGGGTAGTTCGTGAATGAGGCGCAGGCCTCACTGGGCGTAGGAAGAGGGGGGACTTATGATGGAGCTAGATCGGCAGTCGTTGTCGATGAAGACCAGAAGAGGAGGCCATCTGTGGCACTGAATCGAGGCACGACGGACGTCCTGATGGATCCCGAACTCGAGCGTTTGCTTGGGATTTTCCCCTCGTCTCTCTCTCGCCTGGTCTATGCGGTGCCGCAGCTTGAACGTTTGGTCGAGGTCGTCGTCGATCTCGGTCGACTGCCGGAGGCACGCTTCGACGATACCTCGATTACCCTCGGCGAACATGTCATCACGCACGAAGATCTCACGTATATTACGGGGCATCTCTCGTCATTTGGCCGTGATAATCGTGCCGGTATCGAGCAGACCTTGCATCGTATCTCGGCTATTCGGAATCGGAGCGGCACGATTATCGGCTTGACCTGTCGTGTCGGACGTTCGGTAACCGGTACGCTCGCGATGATTACGGATGTTATTCGTAGTGGTAAATCGATCTGTTTGTTGGGGCGTCCCGGTGTCGGTAAAACGACGATGCTGCGCGAGTGTGCCCGCCTACTCGCCGAAGAACGTCGCGTGGTCATTATCGATACATCGAATGAAATCGCCGGCGACGGTGATGTCCCTCATCGCGGGATCGGTCGTGCCCGACGGATGCAGGTCGCCGACCCCGCGTTGCAGCATGCGGTGATGATTGAGGCGGTCGAAAATCACATGCCGCAGGTGATCGTTATCGACGAAATCGGTACCGAAGCCGAGGCGTTAGCCGCACGGACGATCGCTGAGCGCGGCGTTCAATTGATCGGTACGGCTCATGGTCGGACGCTTGAGAATCTCTTGATGAATCCGACGCTCTCCGATCTCGTCGGCGGCATCGCAACCGTGACGCTCTCCGACGAAGAGGCTCGTCGCCGTTCGACCCGTAAAACCGTGCTTGAACGACGTCTGCCGCCGACTTTCGAGGTCGTTATCGAGATTCTTGAGCGCGATGAACAGGCGATTCATCTCGATGTCGCCGGTGCCGTCGATGCCATGCTCCGAGGCGTTATGCCTCAGCCCGAGGTGCGTAAGCGTCTCGCCGATGGCGGTATGCATGTCGTTCAAGAGGCGCGCAGCGAGCGACCGCCACGTGCCGGTGATCGCTTCGCCGATCCCGAGCACTTCGATGAATTGGAGGGCGATGCCGATCATCGTCTTCGCATTTTCCCCTACGGTGTCTCACGGAATAAAATCGAGCGGGCGATTCGTAGCCTCGGTGTCAATGCCGCGATGGCGCGTAAATGGGACGAAGCCGATTTAGTGATTACTCTCCGTTCACTCGAACGAAAAGATCCGGCTCGTCTGCGGGCGATCCTCTCCGAAGAGTTGCCGGTTTACGCGATTAAAACGAATACGACCGCGCAAATTCTTCATATTCTCGAAGAAATATTCGAGATCGATCACGACGATACAACGATGGAAGAGGCGGGTGTGCTCGAGGCGACCGATGCGATTCAGCGGGTCGTCGCCGAGGCGCAGTCGATTGAGCTTGCACCGCAGAATTCGTATGTCCGTCGCTTGCAGCATCAACTCGCCGAACGCTCTTCGGTGCAATCGTGTAGTGTCGGCAGTGAGCCGAATCGTCGCGTCAGGATTTATCGCGGCTACGATGGGAGTGCCTCAGACGTCGCATCGGCATTACCACCGATCGATGTCGTTCGATAGGAGAGAGGCTCTCAGTGCTCAAGCGACCAACAACGTGGTGCTATGTTCATCTCGATTGAGGGCGGTGAGGGCGTCGGCAAGACGACCCTCGCTACACGCATTGCCGAGCGTCTTGAGGCGGCTGGCAGGCGCGTCTTAGTTGTCCGTGAGCCTGGGGGGACCGGCTTCGGTGAGGGAGTCCGTCGCCTCTTCCTCGATCCACAGGTCGCACCGGTGCCGATCGCCGAGGCGCTGCTATTGAATGCTTCGCGCGCCGATCTGGTCAATCGCGTGATTCGTCCCGCGCTTCAGGGCGGCGGCATTGTTATCTGCGATCGCTACGTCGATACCACCTATGCATACCAAGGTTTTGGGCGTGGACTGGAGCGTCGGCATCTTCGCGTACTCCACAGCATCGCGACCGGCGGCCTCGATCCCGACCTCACCTTTCTTCTCGATATGCAGCCGGAGCTTGCCCAACAACGTCGCGCCGCCTCCGCCGAAGAGAACGCCGTGCCGACCGACCGCATCGAGCGTGAGAGTCTCGCCTTTCATCAAAAGGTGCGCTCCGGCTACCTTGAACTCGCCTCGTCGAATCCGCGTTTCCGTACAATCGACGCGAGTCTACCCGCCGATCGGGTCTTCGTTTTGGCGTTGCGCCACTTAAGTACGACTGCGCCGTTTTATTTGGGCGATCGTAAGGGGCCGTGAGCCTCGTTCGCTTTGACGGCGAAGATGCTGCCTTGCCGTATCGCCTCTTCTCGGGTCTTGCCGCGGATCGCCTTGCCCATGGCTACCTCTTCACCGGCCCCGCCGGTGTCGGTAAGCGGCGTTTCGCGCGACTCCTCGCCCAATCGTTGCTCTGCGACGCTCCGCGCACCGGGGTCTTAGGCTACGACGACACCTGTACCGGCTGTCGTTTACTCGCCAGCGGTACCCATCCCGATCTGCTCGTCCATGACGGTGAACTGCGGATCGGCGAGAGCGGCGGCTCTGCGAGTGACGAACTGACCGCGCGAGAGTTGATGCGTGCCTTGTCGCGACGAGGGTATAGCGGCGCACGTCGTATCTTGATACTCGGTGACGTACGTTTCGCTACCCACCATGCCGCAAATGCCTTGTTGAAATTCTTTGAGGAGCCGCCTCAGGGGGTACATCTCATTCTCACGACGAGTCGTCCTGGGCGACTCTTGGAGACGATCCGGTCGCGTATGATCGAGGTCCCGTTTGCACCGTTATCCGCCGATCTCATCGCGCGTATCATGATGCAAGATGGTGTCGCTGAAGCCGATGCCCGTCGAGTCGCTGCAGTCGCTGAGGGGAGTGTGACTCGCGCTCGGAGCCTGCTTGTTCCAGGTGGCTTGCGTGAGGTCGTCCTGACGTGGTTGAAGGCGACGTGTAGTGGGGCAACCGTTGACGCCGAGTGGGCGACTCGCGCGACGCTTGACGAAGGGCTCGAACTTCTCTCGCTGATCGTTCGTGACGCGGCGGTACGGGGCGTCGCCGAAGCGCCGTCGCTCCGACTCTCCGGCCTCGCCGATGCCGAGTTGGCAGCGCTTCTGCCGACCACGCAAGATGCGCTACGTCTCTATGACGCCGTGCGCGAGAGTCAACGCCTCGCTACCACGAACCTTCCACCGCATCTGGTCGTCGAAGGGTTGCGCCTCGCCTGGTGTTAGGTGCTTTACAGATTGCGAAAGGCGATGTCGACGTAGCGCTTGGAGATCAGCAGAGCGATGTACCCGATGGCAACCGCTTTGGCGATTGCAAGAACGATGAGGGCGAGCGAACCGGTGACGGGGATCAGTATCATCGGTAGCAGCCACCCCAAGCCGAGGTAGCTTACGAAAAACATGATGGTGAGTAGTGTCGTGTTGATGGGGCGTATGCGCGCGATATCGAGCGATGCCTGAAGCGAGAGAAAGCCGGGTACCCCGCCGATTGCCGTCGCCGCAACGGCGTAGATCAAGATGCCAAACGTCAGTATGCCGAGAGCGAGAGCGATGAGAGAGCCCAGTATGCTGCCGAGATAGATAGCCGTATAGGTCACGAGGCTTATCCCAAGAGCGACCCAGACGCATTCGCCGGCTCGTTTGCGTGTCTGCTCCCAGGCTGCGTCGAAGGAGACGCGCCCCCTGCGCCAGACCGCATCGGCGATGACGATGGCTAGCGCCATGCCCAAGGTATCCAGAATCATAAAGATGATGCTCAGTTGACTGGTACCGAGTGCTGCGAAAGGGCCGCTCGTATCGTGAAAGAGTCCTCCGAGCAACGCATCGAGGACCGCCGCAAGAAGTGGCCCGACGGCGATGACCGGATGACGCAAGAGCAAGGGAATCGCCTGTACGTAGACGGCGATATCGACTGATTCGCGACCCCGTGGCGTAGGCATATTAGCCGCGAGCGCCCGCGAGTGCCGTGCCGCAGCCGCAAGAACGCTCGGTAGGAATCTGCGCGATGAGCCGACCGATCGCGGTCTTCACGCGTTCATTGTTACTGGCGAAGACGCGCATTACTTCTTCGTGGGAGACCGGTCCGACGCCGGGTGTATCGATGAGGCCGACGTCGTAGTCGGTGATCAGCGAGATGTTGACGTAGCAGATCTCGAGTTCACGGGCGAGGTAGCTCTCGGGATACTGCGTCATGTTGATGACCTCCCAGCCCATGCGCGAGAACCACTGCGATTCGGCGCGGGTTGAGAAGCGCGGCCCTTGAATGACGACGACGGTACCGCGCTCGTGGGTGGTGATTCCTGTGCCCCGGAGTGCATCGATGGCGAGCGGGCGTAGTTGAGCACAGTACGGATCGGCGAAACTCACGTGCGTCGTAATCGGGCCGTCGTAGAAGGTATCACGCCGTCCGCTGGTACGATCGACGACCTGATCGGCGACGACCATCTCGCCCGGCCGTACCTCGGCTTTGAGGGAGCCACAGGCGGTGGGAGCGATGATGCGCTGCACCCCCAGCTCTTTCATCGCCCAGAGGTTCGCGCGGTAATTGATCATGTGCGGCGGATAGCGATGGTCTTTGCCGTGACGCGGCAAGAACGCGACACGTCGTCCGGCGATCTCGCCGATCGTAACGCGGTCGCTTGGGGCTCCGTACGGTGTCTCGATCGTGACTTCATGAGCCTCATCGAGCAGCGCATAGAAACCACTGCCTCCAAAGACGCCGATCTCGGCCTGCGGTTTCGTTGGGGATGTGCTCACGAATCGTCCTTTCGGGCTGCTGGTGCCGGTGTTAGGGTTGCGGTTTATCGCGGAAATCGCTCGGTTTGAGATCCTCGATGAAACGGCGGAAGCGCTCACGCTCTTCGGCCTCGTCGCTGCGCTCGGAGACGCTTTCCTCAAGAGAGATCTTCTCGGTGACATAGATCGGGGCGTTTGCTCGTAGTGCAAGCGCGATACTGTCGGATGGTCGCGAGTCGACTTCACGGATCTCGCCGTTGGCGTTGAGGACTAAGGTGGCGAAAAACGTACCGTCGCGGATGTCATGGATCACGACGCGTTCGAGCGTCGCTCCTAACTCCTCGAGGATATTTCGCATGAGGTCGTGCGAAAGCGGGCGCGGTACCTCGGTCCCTTCTAAGGCGATCGCAATCGCCGTCGCCTCAAAGGGGCCGATTAAAATCGGCAGGTAGCGCGCCGCTTCGACGTCTTTGAGAATGACAACGGGGTCGTGCGTCAGCAGATCGATCCCGAGTTTGTCTACTTTCACCTGGCGCATCGGCACCGTACTTCACGCCTACGCGTGCCGAGCCTGCCTCACATTCAGGGAACTTCGCGGCTTTTCGACCTCGGCGAGGTGCCGCATCGCTTGGTGCAAAAGAGAAGGAGCGGCTATCATGTCACTTTCATGCGGTATCGTCGGCTTGCCTAACGTCGGTAAATCGACTCTGTTCAACGCTTTGATGCGTTCGGCGCAGGCTCTTGCGGCCAACTATCCTTTTGCGACCATCGATCCGAACGTCGGTGAAGTCGCCGTTCCCGATCAGCGATTATCGGTTTTAAGCGAAATCTGTGCCGCGAAGCGCATCGTTTCTGCAACGATGCGCTTCGTTGATATTGCCGGCTTGGTCCGTGGCGCGAGTACCGGTCAAGGGCTCGGCAACGCCTTTCTCGGCCATATTCGTGAGACCGAGGCGATCGCGATGGTCGTTCGATGCTTCGAAGATGAGAACGTCACGCACGTCGAAGGCGGCCCCGACCCTGAGCGTGATATCGAGATTATCGCGATCGAGATGGCGCTCGCCGATCTCGCCGCCGTCAGTCGTCGCCTTGAGCGACTCGAACGCGAGGCGCGCGCCACGCCGGCCTTAGGCGTCCGACTCGATGCTGGTCGCCGACTCCGCGATGCATTGGAGCAGGGTACGCCGGCGCGTCGTTTTGCCGCCGACACGCTCGAGCATGAGATCGCCGTTGAGTTGGGACTGTTGACGGTGAAGCCGATTCTCTACATCGCCAACGTCGATGAAGCGCAATTGCGCGCGCCGGGCGATCTCGCTCAACGGGTCTTTGCTTATGCCGCCAATGAGGGCGGACGAGCGGTGACGATTTCGAGCAAGATCGAAGCGGAGTTGGCGACCATGAGCGACGAGGATGCACGTGAGTTTATCGCCGATCTCGGTCTGACGTCGGGCGCTCTCGATCGGCTCGTCGTGACGGCGTATGACTTGCTCGGTCTTATGACGTTTCTTACCGCCGGTGAGCAAGAAGTACGGGCTTGGCCGATCGCTCGGGGTACGAAAGCGCCGGAGGCCGCCGGCAAAATTCATAGCGACCTCGAGCGCGGATTTATCCGCGCCGAGATCGTGGATTACGACGATTATGCTCGCCTTCGTTCGATGGATGCCTTACGCCGTGCCGGCTTGGTGCGCAGTGAGGGGAAAGAGTATGTCATGCAAGAAGGCAATGTGGTTACCTTCCGTTTCAATGTATAGATAAGCCGTCTTGTGTCTATGTCGTGTTTCGTATGGATAAAGGAGATAGCCCGCCCGTGAACGCTCTGCCGCATGAACTCTCGGTCTTTGGAGATGCGATCGCATACTTCAATGAGGCCGCTGATATGCTCGATCTCGATGCAGGGATGCGTGCACTGATGACGCGGCCATCTCGACAGATTATCGTTGCCGTCCCTTTCCAGCGCGATAATGGTCAGATCGAGGTTCTGACCGGTTATCGCGTGCAGTACAATTTCATGCGTGGTCCCGCGAAGGGTGGCGTCCGTTTCCATCCCGGCGTGACGCTTGATGAAGTGACGGCCCTCGCTTTTTGGATGACCTGGAAGTGTGCCGTCGTCGATCTGCCTTTCGGCGGCGCAAAGGGTGGAGTGACGGTCGATCCGCAGAGTCTCTCGCACAGTGAGCTGGAGCGAGTGACGCGTCGTTATACGGCGGAGATTATCGAAGTGATCGGACCGGAGAAAGACGTCCCTGCACCCGACGTCGGTACGACGCCGCAGATTATGGCGTGGATGATGGATACGTACGCCATGCATACTCGGCGGAATGTCCCTGGTGTCGTGACCGGTAAGCCGATCGAGTTGGGTGGTTCGCAGGGGCGCGTCGAGGCGACTGGCCGAGGCGTCTCGATCGTCGGCATCGATCAATTGGCCCGTATGGGTATCAAGAGCGTCGGTGCCCGTGTGATCGTACAAGGGTTCGGTAACGTCGGTTCGATCGCGGCTCAACTCTTCGCCGAGCATGGTTGTATCGTCGTCGGCATATCCGACGTCTCCGGCGCGTACTATAACGCCAAAGGTCTCGACATCTCTTCCGCACTTGCCCATGTGCATCGTACCGGGAGTCTCGCCGGCTTTACCGGCGGTGATCGTGTTGGGCAGAACGAGCTGCTCGAGATGCCCTGCGAAGTCTTGGTCCCAGCTGCTCTTGAGAAGCAGATTACGGCCGAGAATGCCTCTCGCATCAAGGCACGACTCATCGTCGAGGGCGCAAACGGCCCGACGACGCCCGAGGCCGACCACATTCTCAACGAAGCCGGAGTGATTATCATCCCCGACATCTACGCCAATGCCGGCGGTGTGACGGTATCGCATCTTGAGTGGGTTCAAGATCGTATGGGCTACTTCTGGCCTGAGGCCGAGGTGAATCAACGCCTCTCCGACGTGATGCTCAAGAACTATGCTCATCTGCAGCGTGTCGCTACCGAGATGAAGTGCACGCTACGTACGGCTGCGTATGTCTTGGCGATCGGCCGCGTGAAGCGTGTCGCCGAGATGCGGGGAGTCTACGCGTAAAGAGTTGTCCGTATGGTCTCTTTGCCCGGTTGCTGGCCAGATGGATAAGCCTTTTGGCTGCGTAGCTACTTTCCTCATACCCTCATTGTCACAGATAGTAGAACACATAGGGTTGTGTCTCTGTTGAAGTAGGGGATACACGCCGTCTCGATGGCTGAGGAGGGCAGACGCATGAATGCAGTGGAGTCGATCGCTCGGCCCCCCGTGTACTGCTCCTTCTATCCGCGAGCAAACGCTGGGTGTAGACGGTGTAGCTATGCCTGATGCATTCATCACTAAACTCCCTGGGCTTGGGCCGCCTCGGGCGTGGGCCGAGCCTAGCGGACTAGGATTCAGTAAACTCTTCGGTACCCTGACGGTGCCCGAAGGACCGGAGCACGATGCCTTAGGCGATCTTGGTGTTTCGGCCACCGATACCAATCTACAGAATCGGGTCAGCCGATTCGGTAAGAAACTGGCGCCTGGTGCGAGCGTCGGATTCATGGATCGCCTCCGACTCTTCGACTATCTCTATCCCAAAACGGCAAAAGTCGCCGCCGTTACGACGGTCATCGGCCTCTCCGCTATTCTTGGGTATGCCGTCGATCGTCTCGTCGACGGGCTCGCGCATCTTACTGAGCGCAAGAATGATCGCGCCGGCAAATTCGTCGGTAGTGCGGTCGCCTTGCTTTTCGCCGGGACGAATCTCTTGCAGCTCTGCGCCGTCGGCAAGCGGATCGAGCTTGGTCAACGCTGGGGCGATCTCCGTATCGATGCCAAGGCCCCCGAGGGCCACGCCTTTGCCTTGGTCGAGCAGCGTTCGTTGCCGATTCTCGGCTCGTTAATCCGTAATGCCAAATCATCGTTGGGCCTGGTACATCCTCAGCTGAAAGTCGCTCCGGCAGATCTCGAATTTGCGGCTCATTGGGCTCACCGGAACAATACGCTTCCCGAAGTGTGGCAGCGCGGGATCGAGGTCTGTAAGCAGCCGCCGACTGAAGGAGTCTTCTGGCAGAATACCGTTCATGCACCCCATCTCGGCTTACATGTCGGTGATTATCTGCGTACGCGCCATCTCGATTGTGATCACTTGCTCGAAGAGGATATGCTCAGCACGTTCCACGGAAGCACCTCTCGGGTTGAGGCGTTGATTCTCGATCTTCAACAGCGCTTGTCGAAGGCAAGAATAACGGCAAAGGTACAAGGACGTAATGTCGATCAAGCCGCTGTTGTGCGTGAGGTGCTCCAACGTCATGAAGGGATGAGCAATGCACAAGTGGAGCGCCTTGTCGCAGAGTTACCGAAAGCGGTCGATGGTGCTGTGAAACATCCGCTCCAGGTATTGCGCAATGAGAATCACGAGCTGTATCAGTTGCTGCTCTCGGTCTTCGAAAAGACGCATCGTGATCTCGCCTTGCAACGTTCTTGGGTGCGTATCGACGAACTGACGAAGCTCCTGACTCTGCTTGCCAGCATGCGTCCCGTCGGTATGCATTCGCTGATGCGGTATCTCCAAGATGAGTCGATCTTCTTTGCACGCGGCAGCGAAGGCGCGACGCAGTCACGGAATGTCGGTATTACGCTGCCGTTCTATTTGCCGATTCTGACCGGTGGTGCGCTGACGACGAACTGTTTGCTCGGGATTACCGCTACTCCGACCCCGACGATCGCTGCCTCGGAGGGGCCACAGAAGAATGCCGAGTCACCGACCGTGCGCAAGGCACGATCTGGATCGCAGGCTGCGCAACAGGGTGTCTCGGGGACAAACCTCTATCTTCAGGGCGGCCCGACGCCGGTCGTGACCGCATCGGGGTTCTATCTCAATCCTCTCTCAAGCGGTTTCGCCGCATCCGGAGCATAGCTGCCGGTAAGGCGCAAAACCCAATCGATGACACGCCTTAGCTAATAATGCAGCTACTGGAGGGGCCGTCCTCTCCTGCTCTTGGGAAGCCGCGTGTTCCTGAGAGGAGGTCTCCTCTCGCTACTCGATATGCCGCTAGGGAGAGATCGGTAAGAGCTTCGCGCTCTGGATCGCCGTTGATCGAGGGACTGTTTGGTGCAGGCTCTCTTTGAGAGGCAGTTTGACGTAGTGTCGCGACTCGTTGTGCGTACCACCGCGTGAGGATCGACATATCTGGATCAGTCGCTTGCTGACGCAGGATCTGCCGTTTTTTCGGTGTTGCCTGTGGCGTTGATCGCAGGATTTTCGAAATCGCTAAGCGTTCGCGTTCGATGTCTGCGATATCGGGGAAGAATATTGCAATAAAATCTTCACTGTTGGTTGTCATTTTTTTCTGCGATAGTCTCGAAGGCGATGCCTCTGAATTGTGGAGTTTTGCCGATGCAAAAAGAACATCTCGCATTTTAGCCGTGTGTTCTTGGAAATTATTGATAGCGAGAACAGGTATATGAGGTTTCGTTTGAGCTGTCGTGGAGCTTGGATCTTTCGATGCGAGGATACTCATAAATCCCAGAATGACTTCTTGCGTCGTATTCGCTGGAGAGCCATCGAGGAAGTGTGCGATTGATGCCGCGTTTCCATCGGTCAGAATGTTGTCATAGTATGATCGCTGATTTTTGCTCGCATCGCGCCATGCGTGTAGTGCTTTTTGGAATGCATGTAGATTCTCGATATGCTGCTGACGTATGGTACATGCCTCCTCTGCATAATAGGGATCATTAAGCAGGTCTTCAGCACTGTTGCTTCTTGCCGTCGAGCTCAAAGAGTCAGGTAGAGGGGTATCTCCCGATGAAGAAAGTCCGATAGAGTGCGGACTGACATTGTCATTGTCGGCAAAGTTATGTGTTATGCGCTGTATCGTTTCAGGTGATTGCTCTCTCGAGGATCTTCTACTAGTCGATGAGCGTGAGCTATCGGAGTCACTGCTTGCGTCGGGAGATAGAAGGCGTCGTTTAAGACACGCAATGGCTTTTTCGCGCATCTCCTTGGTTTTTGCATGTGCTCTCATGAAGTCGTCATGACTGTTCACGCACGCTTGAAAAGTGTGGCGTAATTTTTCTTTCTTGGTTTCACGTTTGCGTCGTATCTCGTTGGCTTTTTCCATCCGAGTCGGTGGTGCTGTGCCGAGGTGAGCGGTGATATTTGCAAGTGCTTGCAAGAGCTTGCCGAGGTCGTATTGGTATGTTTTCGTCACAGTTTTCGTGCTGTCGTCGCCGAGAATGGGCGTTTCCGGAACGGCTTTGATATTCGTCAATTGGAAGTCTTGATTGCAGCCGATAAGAGCACCACGAATCTTCTTATATTGATCGAGTGATATGGACAGTTTCGATTCTTGGGATTGTTCATGGAGGGGGGGCAGGGTCGCTGCAAATTCGATAATGCGCTCGGGTGCTCGGTTAGGGAACTCCAGGGGAAATTGGACGCCTGACATACGCTTGTTCAACCTTTGAGTGCATCTACGTATACTCTCTGCGTTTGTGCATGACGCAAAGGGGGGATACGTCCCTTCGACATGATGCTCGCCAATTCTTGGCTATCTCTTAGGCGAGCGAACTTGTCGGTTTAGAGAGGCACTACAGGCGCCGAGGCGTGGGGGGTGATGGATCGCGCTGCCCGAGTGCGAGATAGACGATCGGGATCACCAGCAGGGTTAAGATCAGTGAGCTGAGCAACCCGCCGATCACGACCACGCCGAGGGCGCGTCGTGTCTCGGCCCCTGGGTCGAGTGCGAGGGCAAGCGGCAGCATCCCCGCGACCATCGAGAACGTGGTCATAATGATGGGGCGAAAACGGATCTCGGCGGCCTCGATGATTGCGGCACGCTTCGTTTTGCCTTCGAGGCGGGCCCGGTTTGCAAAATCGACGAGGAGAATGCCGTTCTTCGAGACGAGACCGATAAGCAGCACAGTGCCGATCATCGAGAAGAGGTTGAGCGTCTGGTGCGTTAAGGCGAGTGCGCCTAAGGCACCGACGACGGCTAGCGGTACCGAGAACATGATGATCGCCGGCGAGCGATAGCTATCGAAGAGGGCGACCATCAGCAGATAGACGAGCAGAAAGGCGAGCAAGAGCGCCGCGCCGATGCCGCTGACCGTATCGGCGAGATTCTGCTGATTGCCCCCGGCATTCGGTGCAACGACGACACCTACGGGCAGATGAAGGGTCGGCAGTCGTCGATTAAACTCTTTGGTGATATTGGAGAGAGCGTAGCCCGGTGCCACGTTTGCACCGACGGCGATGACGGTCTGTCGATTCTGTCGCGTAATGATCGCCGGTGCGGTAATGCCGGTAATATGGACGATATCACCGAGATGGATCAGGGCTCCGGTGTTGTTTCGTAGCGGGATGTCGTTCAGTGTTTCGATATTGTGCCGTGCATCGATCGGATAGATGACCGCAACGTCTTCCAGCCCGTCGGGAGTCAGGTACTGCGTTGGGATGCTGCCGCCGAACGCCGCCTGCACCGCCGTGACCGCTCCGCTGAGATTGACGTTGAGTGCGCGCGCTGCATCGCGGTCGAACGTGATTTCAAGCTGCGGAGTGAGATCGGCTGCTCCGCTATTGACGTTAATGGCTCCGGGGATACTCTCGAGCATCGTCGTCACCTTGAGCGCCGCTTCGGTCGGATCGGCGTCGCCGTTGGCTTTGATGACGTAGTCGATCGGTTGGGCGACGCCCCCGCCGGTACCCGTCGCAGGAATGACGAGTACTCGTGCGTCTGGGAGCATCTTGCCGATACGTTGTCGCAGATCGGAGGTCCATGCCTCGGTTGAGCGGCGGCGATCGTCGGCGAGATTGACGTCGATCTCGGCGCGCGAGCCTTCGCTGACGACTCCGCCGAATTCGGATGTGACGCCGCCCGCGATAGCGGTCTCATTCTGGAGATCGCTGCCGATGCCGTCGATCATGCGCTCGATCCGTAGTGTCGCGTCACGTGTCGCGGCGACCGAGGTGCCGGGCGGTAGCCGGAGCTGGACGGCGAGTTGCCCACGATCGACCGTTGGAATAAATTCAAAACCGACGAATCCCAACGGGAGGAGCGTGAGGGCACCGATGAAAGAGAGGCCTGCAAAGCAGAGCACGATGACACGGTATCGCAGTGCCCAGGGTAGTGCGCGTGCGATATACCATCGACGAATCGCTTCGAAGCCGCGCGTAAAGGCATTGAAGATTGCCGGCGGTTGCCAGGTTGAAAGGAGCGACCAATTCCCTGCAAGCGACGGCGTGACGGTGAACGAGACGAACAACGATGAAAGCGTCGCGACGACGACGACGAGGCCAAACTCGTTGAGAAAACGTCCGACCGTGCCCGGTAAGAAGGCGATCGGTGTAAAGACGACGACATCGACCAGAGTGATGACGATCGCCGCGAGACCGATCTCGGTTCGGCCGCGTATCGCTGCGGGTTGCGGCTCGTCACCGACCTCTCGGCGGCGCTCGATGTTTTCGAGGACGACGATCGAGTCGTCGACGAGAATGCCGATAATTAAGGTCATGGCGAGCAATGAGACGACATCGATCGTGAAGTTGGCGAGTTTCATGGCTCCGAGCGTGATGCCCAATGAGATCGGAATGGCGAGCATCACAACGATCGCGTTGCGCCACGATCGCAAGAAGAAGATCATCACCAAACCGGTGAGGAGAATCCCTTCGAGCAGACTTCGTACGACGCCGGTAAGTTGTTGGACTGTGTACGTTGCCTGAATATTGCTGACCGTGAAGGTAATCTGCGGAAAGGTCCGGCGCAATTCGGGGAGTGCTGCCACGATCGCTTGCGATGCCGAGACTTCGCTGGCACCGCTTGCCTTCAAAATATCGAGTTTGATCGCCGGATGGGCTTGGTAGAAGGCGTAGCTCCGCGGAGGCTCGGCTCCGGGAGCGATACTCGCGACATCGCTGACATGCAGGAGCGGCGTCGAACTCGTCCACGGCGAGAGCGTACTCACGGTGGTGCCTGCGGTGGTGGGAAGCAGCAGATTCGCGATGGTCGCCGGGCTTTGAATATCGCCCCGTACATCGATCGCGCTCTCTTTGCCCGAGCTGCCGATATAGCCGCCCGGCGCACGCGCGTTATTCGCCGAGAGCGTCGAGAGAACGTCGCTTAAGGTCCCACCGGCGGAGAGCAGCGCGTCTGGATGCACGGTGACGAGCATCGCGGGCGTGACGGCTCCCTCGCTCTGAATCGTAGCGATCCCGGGTACCTGTTCGAGTGCCGGGATGATGCGATTACTGGTTATCGCGGCGAGTTGGTGATCGCGTAGCGTGCTCGAGGAGAGCACCAGCGTCGTAACGATCGATTGACTCGGGTCGAAGACCGCGATAAACGGTGTCTTGACCGTCGTTGGGAGCAATGCTTGGGCGCTTTGGACGCGGCGTTGTACTTCGATCAAATCGGTGTTCTTATCCGACGAGAGCTTGAACGTGGCGCTGATCGTCGCTTGTCCCTCTTGAATCGAGGTCTTGAGGTAGTCAAGATCGGGCGCACCTGCGATGGCATCTTCGATCGGTCGCACGATGGCATCGCGCATCTCGCTGGTCGATGCACCGACATAGGTATACTGCACCGAAATAACCGGCAGGTCGACGTTGGGGAATTGCTCTTCGATCAGTGTCGTCGCCGAGAACAAAGCGATGATTCCGACGAGCAGTGCGATAACGAACGTCAGCGTTGGGCGTTGAACAAAGAGTCGTGTCAGCGACATCAGTGAACCGCGACTGCTTCATTCTCGATCAGGCTCGCATCGCCCGATGCGACGACGGCATCGCCTGCATGGATCCCGGTGACGACTGCGTTCTGTCCATCTTCGGCGACGACGTTCACCGTACGCGGATGAGCCCTACCCTGCGTCACGAGAATCACCGTACTCTCCGTCGCATCCGTGAACGCCCCACGAGGGATGCGTACTCCTACCGTCCGTGGGAGGTGAATCGTCGCGGTGATTGGGGTCCCCGCGAGCAAACTCTCATCGGGCGTCTGGATGAGAACTTTGAGTGTAAAATTGCTCGATCCCGGAGTCGTCTCGCCGAGGATCGCGTCGAGTCGGCCGTGCCAGGTTTGAGAGTGCCCATCGTTCGGCGTTACATCGACGACGAGATCTCGTCGCAGATCCATCGCCTGCGCCGGCGACGCGTTCAAAACAGCATAGACTCGGTCGAGTTCTTGCAAGATGAAGAGTGTTCGACCATTCGGATACTCCCCGGGGTTGAGGTTCCGATTGATCACGATGCCGTCGATCGGACTCACGATACGAGCGTGTGCGATCGAGGCAAGGATTTGCTGTGCCTGAGCGCGAGCCGCTTCGGTCGCCGCCTCCGCATTGGCGATACTTGCACCTTGCAGTCCCGACGAGACCGAGCCGTTGGTATCGACGACGATTTGCGCCGCGCGTAGTGTCGCTTGAGCCGAGGCGACCGCCGCAATGTCGCTCGCGACGCTCTCTCGCTGTGTATCGACCGTCTGCTGTGGAATATACGATTGTGCCAGCAGACTCTCGTCACGTTGCAGGGTCAGACGATCGAGTCGTAGGCGCTCCTGCGCTTGGTGTAAGGCGGCGTTTGCCTCGCCTGAGCCGCCGACACCTTGACCGATGCTCTGCAGACTGTTGAAGCGCTGTCGTTGTTCGCTTGCCTGCGCCGCAGTCGCATTCTGTCGTGCCGCGAGCAGATTCGCCTCGAGGTCGCTCGTATCGAGTTGGGCGATACGCTGCCCTTGGTGGACGTGATCTCCCTCAACGACATCGACGCTGTCGGCCGGTTCGGCCAGAGTGCTTGAGAGAACGATGTTTTGGTACGGAGCGATGATTCCGGCGATGCGACGGGTGGGCATAACGCTCGCCGTTCGTGCCGTCGTCAGCGTTACGTGCGGGCGATTATCGACCGGGGTCGACTCTTGATGCTGTTTGCCGCAGCCGATTTGCCCGAGGAAGCAGATGCTGAGAAGAACGAGTCCGGTTGCGCGTGAGCGAGGCGAGTCGCTCATGCGGTCTCTGCCGTACTCACCTGAGGAAGAGAGGCGAGCGTTCGGCGTAAGCGTTGCATCGCAGTGATGATCTCACGTTCGGTAATGATCAGTGGTGGGATGATCCGCAAGGTGTTGTTTCCGGCTGCATTGATCAACAGATGCTCGGCTATGGCCGCCTTCGAGATCTCCGCCGCCGTCATCGGTGAGCGTACCGGCAATCCGAGCATCAGGCCGCTGCCACGTGGTTGGTCAAAGATGGTCGGATACTCCGTTGCAAGCTCTTCGAGAGCGCCGCGGAAGATGGCGCCGACATTGAGTACATGGGCATCGAGATCGATGTCGTCGCGTAAACGAAGATGGGCGAGAGCAGCAGCACAGGGTACCGGCGATCCGCCGAACGTGGTGCCGTGATCGCCGGGCTGTAACCCCAGAGCATGACGCTCGTCGATGAGGAGGGCGCCGATAGGTAAACCGTTGGCAAGACCCTTCGCAATCGTCACGAGATCGGGACGGATACCGAGAGTGTGGAAGGTGAAGAGCGTGCCGAGGCGACCGAGTCCGCACTGAATTTCGTCAAAGATCAATAACGCGCCGTGTTGATCGCAGAGTTCACGGGCGCGTTGCAAGTAGGCCAACGTCGCCGGTTGGACCCCGCTCTCGCCTTGAATAGGCTCGACGATAAAGCCTGCGACTTCGTCGGTGAGGTCGCGCTCGAGAGCCGCAAGATCATTGAACGGTGTGGTCTGAAAGCCGCCGGGCAGCGGATCGAAGCCTTCTTGGTACGCCGTGTTCGCCGTCGCGGTGACGGCCGCAAGCGTTCGTCCATGAAAGGAACCGGTGCAACTGAGAATCGTGCGCCGCCGCTGATCTCCCCTACGGTATGCGACCTTACGGGCGAGCTTGAACGCCGCTTCGTTCGCCTCTGCGCCGGAGTTGCAGAAGAAGACGCGCTCTAAGCCGGAGCGTTTCGCCAGTTCGTTGGCGAGTTGCCCCGCCGGTTCATGGTGGAAGAGATTGCTCGCCTGAACCAACGTCGCGGCTTGCTCGGCGATCGCTGCCGTAATGACCGGGTGGGCGTGTCCGAGTGCACAGACCGCAATCCCTCCGACTAAATCGAGATACCGCGTCCCGGTGTCGTCGAAGAGTTCGCACCCTTCGCCGCGGACGATCGTCAGCGGTAGCCGCCGGTAGTTGTGCAGCAGATGATCGTGGGGGGCGCCCAATTGGCGGGGAGGAGCCGCAGACGAGGTATCCATAGAGACTCGGTTCGTAGCAGGCGGTGCGTTGTCTTGCTGCGAAGCGCGCCCAGCGATGTCGCAACCCGTCGAACAGTCCGCAATGCGTGAGATCCCGCCGAAAGACGACGATCTTTCGGCATGGTACACGGCCGTCTGCCTCAAAGCCGAATTGGTCTCGTATGCTCCGGTCCGTGGTTGCGTCGTGCTGCGCCCCTACGGCTACGCGCTCTGGGAGCGGCTTCAAGCGGTGCTCGATCGCCGCTTCAAAGAGACCGGTCACCAAAACGCCTACTTCCCTCTGTTGATTCCCGAGTCGTTGCTGACACGCGAAAGCGAACATATCGCAGGGTTCGCCCCTGAGGTCGCTTGGGTGACGCACGGTGGCGGTGAGCAGTTGCCGGAGCGCTTGGCGATTCGTCCCACCTCCGAGGTGATCATCGGCACGATGTACGCCCAGTGGATCGAGTCCTACCGCGATCTTCCCGTACTGATCAACCAATGGGTCAGCGTGATGCGCTGGGAGAAGGCGACGCGTCCTTTTTTGCGCACGCTGGAGTTTCTCTGGCAAGAGGGGCATACCGCGCATGCGACCGAAGCCGAGGCGCGCGAAGAGGCCGAACGCATGCTGGCGATCTATCGTGAAGTCGCCGAGCAGGTCGTCGGCGCACCGGTTGTCGTCGGTGAGAAGAGTGCGAGTGAACGCTTCGCCGGTGCCGTCCATACATACTCGCTCGAAGCGTTGATGCCCGACGGCAAGGCGCTGCAAGTTGCGACTTCACACGAACTGGGGCAGAATTTTTCGCGTGCCTACGACATCACGTTCGCCGATATCGATCGTACCGTCAAACATGTCTGGACAACCTCATGGGGTATGTCCTGGCGGATGCTCGGTGCAATGATTATGCTGCACGGCGACGATCGCGGACTCCGTCTGCCTCCGGAGTTGGCGCCGATCGAGGTTCTGATCGTACCGATTACGCGTGGAGACCAACCCGATGTGATCGCCGAGGCACACCGACTCGGTGCGCTCCTTCGCGAAGCCGGTCGACGTATCAAGGTCGACGATCGCGATGAGAAACGCCCGGGCTTTAAGTTTAGCGATGGAGAGATGCGTGGAATTCCGTTGCGCATCGAACTTGGTGCTCGTGATATCGCCGACGGTGTCGCCGTCGTCGTGCGTCGCGACCGTGAGCGCTCCGATCATGATGCGAAGCAGGCGGTGCCGATCGACGATGTCGTCGATGTGACGGCGCGTTTGTTGCGCGACATCCAAGAGAATCTGTTACGGCAAGCGAGAGAACGCCTTGAACGGATGACGATACGTTGGCCTGGGATTCGCGAGCACTCGTCGCTTGAACGCGAGCGTTTTCTGACCGCTTGCCGTGAGCGCGCCGGTCTCTTGGAGATCCCTTGGTGCGATGTCGCAAGCTGCGAAGCCGAGGTCAAAGCGACGACCGGTGCGACGACTCGCAACTGCGTACCGCTTTTACCGGAAGACCTTGCATCGTGCTGCGTCGTCTGTGATCGACCGGCGCGCGTGCGTGCGCGTTTCGCACAGAGTTATTAGACGATGCTGCTTGCCTTTGTCGCTTTTCTCTTGCCCTTTTTTCAGGCGTCGACACCGGCCCCGACTCCCCTCAATCCAGCTTGGGCTAGCGATGCTCTCGCACGAAGCACGGGTAACGATCGGGAGCTAGCGAGGCGTGTCGCCGATCGACTCTTTACCCATCTTGAACCTGCTCAGGTCTTGCGCGTCATCGTTGATCGTGCAGGTAAACACCATATCGCCCAGTTGATCCTCTCGGGAGTGAAATTCCACGCACCGCTCGATGAACCGCGCTTTATCGATGAAGTGCTGCGATTGGTGCAAGAGGCTTTTTCGGCGACACCGTTGCTTGAAGAGGTCGATGTCACCGCCGTAATCCCGTTCGCACCACATCCGGCCATGGTTGTTGGTAGCGATATGATGCAACCGATTACCCAGGATGTTTTTACGTGTACGGTGTTGCGTAGTGAAGCGCTCGATACGCTTCGACGTCGTATCCAAGACGGGGACGGCGTCGTCTGGGATCCGCTCTTTCGCCGTAAGTTACACGGTCACGGTCCATCGCTGCGCTGATGTTTTGGTCGTCGCAGCTACTCTTGGCAATGTTGCTCAATGGTATCGTCCAGGCTATTCAAATCGGTGCCTACGCCGCCCGACTCGCCGGTGTGATGTCGGGGCGTATTGCGACTTCAATCTCTCTCTTCAATCTTTTCGTGACGGGCAGTCGCCTCGCCGCACTCTTCCTGACACCGATGCTGGGGGTGCTGACCGATCGGGCGGCTCGTCATGTGATGGCCGTGCCAGGGAGTACAAATGCGAGCATCGCAGGCTTAACCGATCAACTACGCTGCATCGTCCTCGCCGGGAGCGTGGGGACGGCATGCGGCGCGCTTTTGCTCCCGACGTTTCTGCTGCTCTTTTTGCGCGGTATTCGTGCTTTCGAGCGCACCGGCTCGTTGCCGGGTGCATTGATGAGACTCGGCGATCCGCGTGTCTGGCTCTTGGTTGTGCGGAGTCTTCGCTTGCCTTCGGTGGCGCGACTCCGCTTGCTGCCGTTCGGCGAAGTTCCGCAGCGTCTTTTGCTCTTCAATGTCATCGTCACGGCAATCTATGCAATCGGTGTCGTCGCCGCCTTTGATGCGAGTGTCATCGATGTCAATCATCGTGCGACCGCGATCGGTCTCTCCGGCTTGATCAACGGAATTGCGACGATCTCGTTTACCTTGATCGTCGATCCAACCTCGGCGTATATCACCGACCAGGCCGTTCGGGGCGAACGTTCGCTTGAAACGGTGAAGGCGATGGTCGTTGCCTTGTCGATAACTGCGGTGCTCGGTACGCTTCTCTCCCAAATCTTGCTGGGACCCGCCGCACAGGTTATCGCCTTCGCTGCACGCATGACCAACGGCGGTCATTGATGATCCAGAGAATCCTCTGAAAGGACGATTGTAGAGATGCTTCTGCGTCAGTATATCGGTCGCGTATTGGTCGCTCTCGTGATCGGTCTTGCGCTCTTTCTGATCATCGGCGGTGCCCCCGGTCTCGCTCATTGGATCGTCGCCGTTCGCGATCATCAAGGCGACCTCTCGCTCGAAGGGCAGCATTTCGGCGATGCAGCACGTGCCTATCACCTCGCCTTAGCAATCGACCCCAACGACGCACGCGCGCGAGCCGGATACGTTCAGGCAGAGACCTCTCTCGCTGCTACGATGAGCGAACGTTCACTCTTTGTCGATGCGCTCAATGCCTTACGTCTGGCGGCGCGGCAAGATCCTCAGAATGTACGGATCGCCGGTCTTATCGCCGATATCTCCAATGCCCGTCTTCGTAGTGAGATCGTGCGCAGTAACTTTCCGGCGTATCGTCCGATGACGGCAGATATTGAACACGCGTACGAACATCTCCAAGCCGAGCATGCCGAAGTGATCGCGCATCTCAAGCGTTTCGGATATACCTACGATACAACCGACTTGACGCGAGCTATTCGTGCCTCCCTCGATCTGAGTACCGAGACGGCGAGATTGACGGCGCGTCTCTCGACGTTAAGAACGCTTGTCTCCGCCGGTTCGATAACGGCTACAGGACGTGGCAGCAATGCACCGGAGTCACTGCTGCCGATCCCGTAGAAGATCTTACTTTTTCTGTCCCCAAAAAAAGCCGTCATCATGTTGTGGCGTCGGCGTCGATAGTGGTTTCATGATCGGCTCCGCGCTTCGTATCGATGTCTCCGGTAGGTTGCGATGGAGACGCTCGTCTATGCGGAAGGCGTGCCAGGTCGCCTCAGCGTTGGGCAGCGTCTGAGCAGGATCGGTCTGGTAGACGGTCCAGTGAAGACCAGGGTAGTGGAGTATCGGAAACCGGCGCAACCACGCCGCGAGTTCGATATTGCGCTTGAGCCGCTCCGGTTCGACGACGACGAAGTACCGGGCGCCTTTCGCGATAGCACTCTGTTCATCGAAGACGCTCCAGAGATACGGATCCTCTTCCCAGCCGCGACGATCGATGTAGTATTGAACGCTAGGGTCGAGATGCCCGACGACAACCAATGCGTTGGGTGCGAGAATCTGATTGAGTAGGCGTGCTTGGTGCAGCACCGCCGGATGGTAGATGTAGTACGGAGCGATCTCGGAGCGCGCTTCAGCGATCGTAACGAAACCGCCGAGAGCGAAGCCGAGTCCGATGAGAACACGAGCCGGTGTGGCACGAATCGACCAACGTGTACGCTCAATGAGCGTCGTCAAGAATCCACCGCCGACCAATGCCGCGAGCGGAAGGAACGGGTAGAGGTAGTAATCGACTTGTTCGACAGTTACCACGATCCAGAGATAGAGCAAATTACCGAGTAACCACGACCAGAGAATGACCGGCGTGCGACTGCGGCGTGGCGCGATGAAGCCTAAGAAGAGCAGTGCGAAGAGGACTGGACCCAGCATGGTATGCGCTAGCATTGTCAGCGCTTGAGCGGTAAGCACGAGTTTATGGATGAAGGCATGCGGTGAGGTACAGGCGGCGAGCAGTTCAGGAATGACGTGATGTTCGACGATACCGCTCGCCCAGCGCCAACTCGCGATGGCACGTTCGTACCGATCGTAGAAGCAGAACGGGAGCACCGCTCCTAGAAGCAATACGCCATGTTGCGGTCGCCGTATCGCTCCTACCCACCCAAAGCGTGCGACGGCGAGTGCACATAACGGTACGATCGCTACGACGGCTACCGACTTCGCAAGCAAGGCGCCGAGCAGCAGCAGCGTGCTGCTCGTGATGCCGCGCCATGATTCGGGCGGCTCATCGACTAAGGTCCGTATGCCCATGAACAGTGCCGCTGTCAGCAGCAGCGTCATCAACGTGTCCGGCTGAAAGGTCCGTCCGTAGAAGATGGCACCCGGAGCGATAGCGATGAGCGTTGCGGCACAGAGCCCCGCAATCGTGCTACGGTAGAGCCAGGCTCCGAAGGCGTAGACCACTCCGACGAGACCCAAGCTCGCTGCCAGCGAGATCAAGCGACCGAAGATTTCATGAACCCCAAAGAGACGGTCGAGGAGACTCGCTGTATACGGAACGATCTGCAGTTCGAGCTCGATGTAATTCGGACCCGGTCCGTTGTAATCTGCCTGGGGATGCAACGGATTGGCGTCGACGCGTGCGAAGTTGCGTGCGATTGCCGCTTCATCTCCTTGACGCCACCCCGGATGGTCAAGCAGTGGATTGGTGATCCCTTTGAGTCGTAGGCAGAGCGCCAAGAGAAGAATCGCAAGTAGAACGATGCGTTCATGACGTTTCATCGGCTACGAAACGTCCAGTATTTGTTGGCGAAGAAGTTCCAAAGAATTCCCGATCCTGTAGCGAGTAGCCAAAGGGTGTGTTGGTGTCGGTGCACGAACGCGCGCTCACCGATCCAAAAAATGACGTCGCCAATGAGTAATGCCACAACAGAGACACTGAGAAATTGTGCGCCTTCTCTTCGGGCATCGGCCTCTGAACGGAACGTCCAGCGTCGATTGAAGTAGTAATTCGACAAGGCGCCCGTCAGAAAGGCGATAGAGAAGTCGAGCCACGGACTAAAGGGCGTTTTGCGTTGCAGGACGGTGAAGATGATGAGATTGACAAGTAAACCTGTCGATCCGACGATCCCGAATTTGACAAACTGCCGTATTCCTTGGCGTCGATACCATATTGGGGAGATGCCTGGTGTGCCCACGGCGTCGTGCTCCTTACGCAACCCAATACCAGTCGGCGAAGAGTGCGGTGAAAAGACCCAGTAACGGGAGTGAGAATGCAACAATGGTGTTATTGACGACCGGGCGCCTCCCCCAAATCGCCAAGATAATGAAGAGTGGAAAGAGTACGAGCGCGAAGCGCGGCATACTCATCAGGCTTGATGTCGACATCGGCACAAGAATAGACAACGCGGCGTAGGCTGTGAACGATGGTTTGAGATACCGTCGTCCGGCGATCAACAGCGTGATCATAAAGATCGTAAAGGAGAGCTCGAGCATCTGGTTCGCGACGAGCGTGCTGCTTGTCGCATGGATGATGCGATCGATACAGCCGATGATGCTCGTCCAGGGAGGCGCAAGGTGTCGGTTCCAATGGATCTGGACGTGTGAAAAGTAGAGCGGATCGCCTTGGAGCGCCCACAGATACAGCATGTAGACGGCGAGGCCGGTCCCGATCGTCGCCGCAGCGAGTGCGATGCGTAATCGTGGCGCCAATGCTTCGGGTAAAGCTCGTGCTTCGATGAGCAATGGGGCTATCAGCAGAATGCCTTCGACCCGCGTCAACGCCGCGAAGCATCCCACGATCCCTGCGATCATCCAGGCTCGTCGTCGAATGGCGTAAAATGCCGCGACGGTGAGAGCGAAAAAGAGCGACTCGGTGTAGACCGCTGAGAAGAAGATCGCTGTCGGAAAAATCGACGTATAGAAGACCGCACGATGTGCGACGTTCCGATCGTGGTCGTGTTCAACGAGCTGATAGAGAAAGAAGAGGCCGATAAAGAAGGCCGTGTTCGAGAGCAGTAGCCCGGCGACAACGTGATTCCCAATAAGACGGCCAAGAGCGGCGATCAGTGCCGGGTACAAGGGAAAGAAGGCCATATCGGTGCCATAGTAGCCGCGCCGTGAGATGTCGACATAGTGGACCGAATCCCAGCGGCCCCATACGGCGAGAAGGGGATTCGTCGAGACGGATACATGGATGCCGGCGCGTTGCCCGATGATCGCTGCCGCGAGTTCGGCGATGATGAAGAGGGGGAGGCGGGTGACGATAAACGTCGTCGCGACGTCACGGACAGTCGCGTTGTTTTTCGCGGCGGTCGCGAGCTTTGTCAGCGCGAAGAGTCCGATCGCGAGTGCTATCGCTCGACCCATCCACTCTGCGCCCAGAGCCGGCCAGAAGCCGAGCCAGGCAATCGTTAAGGCAAACCACGACCAGGCATCCTGATGGAGCACTTCACGCAAGGTGTACGGCGAGTGCCGAGTCAGAAAGATACTGTAGTGGTACCAGCCGACGAATGCGGCGGCGACCCCGCCGCAGAGACAGAGAAGCAACGCCAGATCGTTGAGCAGAGCGTGGTAGTGAATACGCACCAGAAGCTCGTACCACCCCACGAAACCGAGGGTCATACCGCCGAGGGTTACCGAGGCCTGCGCCGCATGATCTGTCGCGAGGAGACGTGCGCCGGCGGTTGACTGCTGGAAAGCTACTCGCATGAGAACGGGCTGAGTGTTGCCTGTCGCGGTCCGTCGTGCCTGCCGCCCGTAGCAGAGGAATCGGTCGATCGTCTTCGTACGTGCGAAACCAATGAAAGCCATGAAGATCAAACATACGGACTCGCTCGATTTCGTCCGTGTTACCGAGCGAGCTGCTCTTGCCGCTTCGCGTTGGATGGGGCGTGGTGAACGCGACATCGCCGATGGAGCCGCCGTCGAGCAAATGCGTGAAGCCTTAGGTGAGATGGAGATCACGGGGCGCGTCGTTATCGGCGAAGGCGAGCGTGATGAGGCACCGATGCTCTACATTGGTGAAGAGGTCGGTCGTGGTGGCCTTGAGGTTGATATCGCCGTCGATCCGGTCGAGGGGACCAACCTGGTCGCCAATGGTCTGCCGAACGCGATCGCTGTTATGGCGATCACCGAGCGCGGCGGTCTGCTCCACGCTCCCGACTCGTATATGCAGAAGCTGGCCGTCGGTCCCAAAGCGGCGCGTTTTGTGCATATCGATGCCTCGGTCGCCGAGAATCTTGAGGCGGTCGCCAATGCGTATGAGCGACCACTCAATGACATCACGGTGGTGATTCTCGATCGACCGCGTCATAAAGAGTTGATCGATGCCGTCCGCGTCGCCGGCGCGCGTATTCGTCTCATCTCCGACGGCGATGTCGATGCCGCTATCGCGACCGCCGTCGAAGGGACGGGGATTCATGTCGCGATGGGTATCGGCGGTGCGCCCGAAGGCGTACTCGCCGCCGCTGCGCTCAAGTGTCTGGGCGGTGGTTTTCAGGGACGCCTAAAGCCGCGTAATAGCGAAGAAGAAGAGCGTGCACGAGCGATGGGCTTCGGGAACCTCGATCGTGTTTTGACGATCGATGATTTGGTTAAGAGCGAGACGATCGTCTTCGCCGCTACCGGCGTCACCGATGGCGACTTGGTCCGTGGCGTTCGTTTCCTCGGGAACAGTGCCCGAACCCACTCCATTCTCTTGCATGGTGATGGAACGCAGCGTTTTATCGATACCTCGCATCGTCTCGCCGCCCGTCCTACTTCGTCGCGATAACGGAGCGGCATTGTCCGCATTGGATCGCCCCCTCTCCGTCGCTTTGGTGCAACTCTCACCGGAGAAGGGGCAGCCCGAGCGCAATATCTCGCTACTCACCGATGCCTTCTCAACGATCGCGGGCGAGTCGCTCGATCTGCTCGTCTTACCCGAAGCCGCTTTGACCGGCTACTTTCTCGAAGGTGGCGTTCTTGAATGCGCCCGCACCAGTGCAGAGATGGCACAGTTGCTGGGCGAAACCTGGCAACGTGTGAGCCCTCGGCCGATCGAAATCGTCGCCGGTTTTTTCGAGATCGACGACGGGGTGCTCTACAACAGCAGCATCGCTCTGAGCATTACTGACCAACACATCCTCACGCGCCATGTGCATCGCAAGCTTTTTCTCCCGACATACGGTCTTTTCGATGAAGCCCGTTTCGTGACCCGAGGCCGGCATCTACGCTGTTACGACGGTGTCGGTGGGCGTACCGCGATGATGATCTGCGAAGATATGTGGCATGCTCTCGTTCCGACGCTTGCGGCGTTGCAGGGTGCTCGACTTTTGATCGTGCCGAGTGCCTCGCCGGGGCGTGGCTTCGCGCCCGGAGCAATCTTGCCGCAGAGTCTTGAGCGGTGGCAGGCGGTTCTCCGTCATACCGCCGCCGAGCATGGTTGCTTCGTGCTCTATGCCGGGCTCGCCGGTTTTGAGGGAGGCAAGGGCATGACCGGCGCCTCGATGGCGATCGACCCGTTCGGCGAGCTGCTCGTGCAGGCACCCTTACTCGAACCGATGATTCTCCGTGTTGATCTCGATCTTACCGAGATCGCGCTCGCCCGCGCTGCGCTGCCGCTGATCGGTGATCTCCAAGAGATTGCGCCCGATTTGCTCAGTGACGTGTACCGATCGCGAGGCGTCTCTCCGTGACATTCGCTGTGCATCGCGCGCAACGTGCTCCGCTCGCTCTCGCTTGCGATGCGCGAGTACTGCTCCCTTGGCTGGTCTCGTTTCTCCGCGATGAGTTGCTCCGCCGTCGCGGTATCAAACATGCGGTGCTCGGTCTCTCGGGCGGTGTCGATTCGGCGGTCGTTGCCGCGCTTTGCGCGCGTGCGCTCGGACCTGAGCGCGTCACCGCCTTTCGTCTCCCGTATCGTCTCTCGAGCCCGTCGAGTCTCGCCGATGCGGCGACTGTCGCAACGGCGCTCGGTATTCATCTCGAGACCATTGAGATTACCGCCGCCGTCGACGGCTATCTTGAGACGCTTGGTCGATCGGCAACGGTTGATGCGCGGCGCCGGGGGAATATTATTGCACGTATGCGCATGATCGTGTTGTTCGATCAGGCCGCCCGTCTTGGCGCATTGCCGATCGGCACCGGCAACAAGAGTGAGCGTCTGTTGGGGTACTATACCTGGCACGGCGACGATGCTCCTCCGCTCAATCCGATCGGCGATCTCTTTAAAAGCGAGGTCTGGGAGTTGGCTCGCGAACTCGCGTTGCCGGATATCGTCGTGACGAAGCCGCCGACCGCCGATCTGGAGGCCGATCAGACCGACGAAGGCGATCTCGGCATCTCCTATCGCGTCGCCGATCCGCTGTTGGCGTTGATGTTGCGTGGGTACAGTGATGCAGCGATTCTCGCTCGCGGTGCCTGTCCTGAAGACGTCGCCGTCGTGCGTCGTCGGTTGGAGGCGACGCATTGGAAACGGCATCTGCCGACGACCGCCGTCGTCTCGGATACCGCGATCGATAGTTGGTACCTGCGTCCTGTCGATTACGGTGTCTTATGAGTGAGGGTATGCCGTCGTCATCGAGTCTCGATGATCCCTTGCCTCCGGCATTCTATCCGGTCGGACTCAATCTCGTCGGTCGACGGTGTGTGATCATCGGTGATGATCGCGAGGCTGAGGAGAAGAGTGTGGCCTTATCCGAAGTCGGAGCCGTCGTCGAACGGATTACCGACGTCGCCTCTCTGCGCGATGAGCAACTCGTAGATGCCTTCTTCGTTATCGTGACGCCACAGGATCCCGCCTTGGCCGCGCGTTTGCGGGATTTGTCCGAAAAGTATCGCTTTCTCTACTGTGCGATCGATCAGCCTCGTTACGGTTTTATCGCGATGCAGGCGATCGTTCGCGCGGGACCGGCGCGCATTGGGATCTCGACCGGCGGCGTCGCGCCACGCATCGGTAAAGAGCTTCGACTCGCCTTACAGGGTGCACTCGACTCGACCTTTGCGGAATTTCTCTCCTGTCTCGCAACGCAGAAACTGCGCAATCGGCGCCGTTTCGCCGAGAGTCTTGCGGCACGGCGAGCGGCGATGATCGCTGCATCGGAGGGGTTTGAGGCGAGCATTACGATACGGTATCCGAGGTGGTTTAATGAGCGTCGCCGTCGTATGCAGCCGCTTCCGCTCGTAGCCTCGCCGCTTGAGGAGACTCCCGATGCCGCACGTTGAGATTTTGACCATCGGTACGGAGCTACTCTTAGGCTCAACCCTCGACGGCAACAGCGCCTTTATCGGGCAGCGACTCGCGGCGTACGGTCTCGATTGTTATCTTAAACAGAGCGTCGGCGACAACCGAGCTCGGATCTCGGTCGCTGTCGCTCAGGCACTCGAACGCTCCGATGGGGTCATCACGACCGGCGGACTCGGGCCGACCGTCGACGATCTGACGCGTGATGCCGTCGCCGATGTGCTGGGTGTCGAGTTAGTGCTGCATCAACCCTCGTTGCAGGCACTTGAGAGTCGCCTGCAACGTGTCGGGCGATCGCTGACCGAGAACAATCGGCGTCAGGCCGAGATCCCTGCCGGTGCAACGGCGTTGCCGAATCCGCATGGCACCGCACCCGGCTTCGTGGTGCTACGTCGCGATGGCCGTTTTATCGCGGCATTACCCGGCGTGCCGCATGAAATGCGGGTGATGCTCAACGATGTGTTGATGCCTTGGCTGCAGCAGCATTATGCCTTGCGCGGGGGTATCGTAACCCGTACCTTACGGACGGTCGGTCTCCCTGAGTCTGAACTCGATCGTCGCATCGACGATCTCTTCCGTACCTCGGTCAATCCCAAAATCGCGGTCCTCGCCCATCGCGGTTTTCGCGTCGATGTCAAACTGATGGCAAAAGTTGAAGAGCGGGATGCCGCCGATGCGCTTCTTGCACCGCTCGAACGTGATGTGCGGCAACGTCTCGGTGAGCATATCTACGGCGTCGATGATGAGCGACTCGAGGAGCGGGTCGTCGCCGAACTTCTTGCGCGTCATCGTCGACTCGCTGTCGCCGAATCGTGTACCGGCGGAGCTTTGGCCGACGCAATCGTCAGCGTGCCCGGTGCCTCGGCGGTCTTTCTTGGGGGCGTCGTTGCATATGCTAATGCGGTGAAGACGCGACTGCTCGGCGTCGTATCGAAGACACTTGATGAGCAGGGCGCGGTGAGTGCAGCTACTGCAGAAGCGATGGCCGAAGGAGCACTGCAGACGTTCGGCAGCGACATCGCATTGGCGACCACCGGTGTCGCAGGCCCCGATGGAGGGAGCGCCGAGCGCCCGGTGGGTCTTGTCTGGACGGCGATTGCCGCAACGGGTCGTCCGACCCGTACGTGGTCCGATCGTCTCAGTGGGGATCGGAGCAGCATCCGCGCAACGACCGTGAGTCTGCTCTTAGGGCGTCTGCTCCATGAGCTCCGAACGATGGAAGCGAGTTAAGATATGCCGGTGTGCGGTCGATCTCGTCTCTTCCCACGTCTCTCTCAAGGCTTCGCAGTGCTGGCATTGTCGATGATGAGTGCCTGCTCCGGCGGCGGCGCATCGAGTTCCGCATCCTCCGTCGCTTTGCAGTCTTGTCCCAGCGGAAGCCTCTCCGTTACCGCTGCCGCGCGCTCGCCGCTCAGTGCATCGCCGTTGCCGAGTAGTTCGCCCTCGCTGGCGACGTATACGCTGACTTCTCATCCGACCGGTTTAACCGTGACGGTCAACGGCAGTGCTCGCGGTACAACGCCGATGACGTTAACACCGTCAAGTACAACCTCTGCAACGGTGGTCACGATCGGTACTGCTCCAACCTCGATGACGTATTGTGTCGCTCAGACGGCCGGGTCGTCGCGTACGTTGTTCTACAATGCGATCGCCGATAGTAGCGGCTCGATAGGGAGCATCGCGTCGCAGAGTCTCGCGCATGCTCCTTTTCCCGCAACGGCGATGTCGCGTTCGATTTTGCGTCGGCATCTTGCACGGCATCTGCCAGCGATCGTCTACAGCCCAACGCAACTCGTCGTGACCTATCGTACGGCGGCGTTTTCTACGACGTCGAATACCGTGCTACAACTTGAGAGTCTCACCGGTGTGCGTCATGCTCGTGGACTCGGCCCGCAAGAAGGCGAGACGTTTCGTCGCGTTCTGGCATGGAATCCGGGTACCGATCTTCAGGCAATACGGCAACGGTTACTCACGGAGTCGGGAGTGGTCGGCGTTGAACGGGTGCAGATGCGGTACCCCCTCAGTGCCGCAGTGATGCCGAATGATGCCTATTTCACTCAACTCTATCAATGGCCGCTCTTTCGTATCGATGCACCCGATGCATGGGGGTTAACGACCGGTGATCCCACGATCACCATCGCCGTGATCGATACCGGTTATGACGAACAGGCACCTGAATTGACCTCAAAGGTCGTCTACGCGGAGCGTGTTATCGACGGAGTGGTGACGGTCGATCCGCCGAGTGCACCGAACGGTGCCGCTCAAGATACCGATGGACACGGTACGAATGTCTCCGGTATCGCCGCCGCCGCAACGAATAACGGCAGTGAGATCGCCGGCGTCGGGTATAACGTCAAATTACAAGAGTACGATATCTTTACTCCGACGACGAGTACCAACGCAGGCGCGGCGACGACCGCCGATGAGGCGCAGGCTGTCTACGACGCCGTTGCTCAAGGCGCTCGCATTATCTCGATCTCGCTTGGTGGTCCCGAGAGCGGTGGTATCGATACGACGGAGTACGAAGCGATCGAGTACGCCTTGGCGCATGGCGTGACGGTCGTGGCCGCCTCCGGCAACGAATCGGCGCCGACGGTCGATTATCCGGCGGCGTATCCCGGCGTGATCTCGGTCGGTGCCAGTGCGCTCAACGATCGCTCTGCTCCGCAGCAGTACTCGACGGCGAGTGAGTACGTCGCTTCCTACTCCAATACGGGGCCGGGTTTAACGTTGGTCGCGCCGGGTGGTGACCCTAGTTCGACCGCTGATGATGATCCGCTTCATTGGATTCTCAGTATCGATAGCCTCACGGCGATCGGGGAGAATGCCTGTACCGGTGAGACCGAAGCCAACTGTCTGCTCTACTTTGCCGGCACCTCAGAGGCGGTGCCGCAGGTCGCTGGGACTGCGGCCCTGATGCTCTCGCAGAACGGTACTCTGACACCGAGCCAAATCGCTTCGATTTTGCAGGCAACGAGTGATAATATCAACGATGCGCATCAGGGTCATGGACGCTTAAATGCATATCGTGCCGTTGCTGCAGCGACCGGTACGCCTGCGAACCTGCCGACCCAATTGCCCAATCCGGCCTATCTGAATTTTCGTGCCTTCGCCTACAACACGTCCGGTGTCGCAACACCGGTAATTCTCAACGTCACGTTCCCTCAGGGTGTCCCGGTCAATGCCGATGGAACATTTCGCTTGCCGGATATTCCGGCGAACGCCGGATCGTATCGGATAGCCGTGTGGGCCGATCTCAACGGTGACGGGATAATCGATGCCGGAGATGAGATCGGCGTCAGTAGCACCTGCATCGCTACCGCTCCGTGTACGAGCGCACAGAACCTGACGGTGCAGAATGTCGCCACGGGATACACCCTACCCTAGGGTGTATCCCGTGGGCCTGTCATTCGGCGAGCGAGTGCTCAATGACCGGGTTTTCTAAGTCGGCGTAGAGGGGGTGCGAAAGGTATCGTTCACCGGTATCGCATCCGATCGTCACGATGGTCTTCCCCGCAGAGCTGGGGCGGGCGGCTACGTGCAGCGCGGCCCAGATGTTTGCACCGGCCGATATGCCGAGGAGCATACCTTCTTCGCGGGCGAGGCGTCTGGCCGTCTCGATGGCCGCGTCGTATGTAACGGTGATGACTTCGCCGTAGATGTTCGTCTTCAGAATCGATGGGATAAAACCGGGAGCGAATCCCTGCAGCTTATGCGGACCGGGTTCGCCGCCCGACAGGACAGGCGATGTATCCGGCTCGACGGCGATGATCTCTATGTCGGGCTTCTGTTGCTGTAATACCTCACCTACACCGGTGATCGTTCCGCCGGTACCGACCCCTGCGACGAAGATGTCGATCGCACCCTCGGTATCCTGCCAGATCTCTTGAGCGGTTGTCCGACGATGCACCTCTGGATTCGCGGGATTATCGAATTGACCGAGGAGCAGATACCGATCGGGGTCTGTCGCAAGGATCTCGTTCGCCCGACGAATCGCTCCGCGCATCCCCTCCGCTCCCGGTGTGAGAATGAGTTGCGCACCGTAGGCTTTGAGTAACGCACGACGCTCGAGCGTCATCGTATCGGGCATGGTCAAGATGAGCTTATATCCTTTCGCTGCGGCTACGAAGGCAAGCGCAACACCGGTGTTCCCGCTCGTCGGCTCAAGGAGTATCGTCTCCGGTTTCAGGCGACCCGCGCGTTCAGCGGCTTCGATCATAGCGAGGCCGATGCGATCCTTGACACTCCCGGCGGGATTGCACGATTCCATCTTGACGAGCACGGTCGCCGAGAGACCTGCGGTGAGTCGTGCCAGACGAACCAACGGCGTATTGCCGAATGTCTCGGCAAAATGTGTATAGATACGCGGCATATTGACCTCCTAAGAGTGTTGCCTGAGATGAACTACATCGTCGAGTGGCGTTGTTCAATCGACCAGCCAACATACCATGGCGGCAACGCCTCGTCGACTGAGAGCAGCGGAGTGGTGCGAAAGAGCGGAATCCCCGGCAGACTACGAATCAGTGCCGTTTCGTGAGGACTGCCGCTGAGCGGTAACTCGCTCGGTGCAAGATTGCTGACAAGATGGAGGCGACGTTCGCTATCTTCCCAGACGACATTGATCCCGGTGCGTCCGACGCGTGTCGCATGGGCATTTCTTGGTCGCAACATGCTCGCCCAAGGAGTGAGAAAACGTCGTCGTAGATCGAGCAAATGTCGCACGAAACTGAGGCGTGCTTGAGCCGCTGGAGTCTCAAGCTCTTCCCATGGGAGGATCGCTGCCCGAAACGTTTCGGGATCGGAGGGATCGGGGACGCGACTGACATCGGTGGGCCAGTGTGAAAAGGTCGAAAAATCACGACTTCTTCCAATTTTGACGATCTCTGCCAGTTCAGGATGCACATCGACGAAGTAGGGGAAAGGCGTCCCCGTGCCCCATTCATCGCCCATGAAAAACATGGGCGTCATCGGTGCGAGCATGACGATGGCGAGCGCCGCTTCGACTGCCGCCGGTTCGGCGAGTGCGGTAAGACGTTCACCGTAGGCGCGATTGCCGATTTGATCATGATTCTGGACAAATGAGATGAAGAAGCCGAGTGGCGTATCGTCTTCATTGATGGTGTCGAGCGGTGACATCTGTAAGACCGGGCGTAGTTTGAGTGGATTCGGCCACGGCATATCCGGCGTTACGACGCCTCGCGCGAGTACTGCCGCGAATGCGGTGTGTGAGCCGACGTCGGTGACGACTTCATACATGCCGTCTTTCTCGCCGGTGAGGATGGTATGTATCGCATGATGGAAGTCGTTTTCCCAGCGTGCCGCGTATTCAGGAAACCGTGTTCGCTGCTTGAATTCGTCTTCAATCGTCAGATAGATTGGGCGTTCTACGGCGTTCCGAATCGTATCGCGTAGTTCAACGAAGAACGATGGCCCCTCGTCATCGTATATCGTATGAACCGCGTCGAGACGGAGTGCGTCGAAGCCGAAGACGTCGATCCAATACAAGCCGTTTTCTGCGAAGAATTTGCGTATATCAGGTACCGCGAATGCAATCGCATCGCCCCATGGGGTTTGATGATGATTCGAGAAAAATTCAGGCGCATAGTGACGGATATAATTGCCGTCAGGGCCGAAGTGGTTATAGACGACGTCGAGGATCACGGCGATGCCGCGGCGGTGCGCCTCTGAAACAAAGGTGCGTAGATCGCCTGGTGTGCCGTAGGTCGCGTTCGGAGCGTAGTGATAGACGCCGTCGTATCCCCAATTTCGTTGACCGGGTGCCTGCGCTACCGGCATCAGCTCGATCGCCGTGATGCCGGTGTCGCGGAGATGATCGAGTCGTGAAATAGCCGAGAGATAGGTGCCTTCGGGCGTGAACGTACCGATATGCAGTTCGCAGATGACATACTCTGCCCAGGGGCGAGTACGTTCAAGGAGCACCGGGATGGTGCTGCGCTCATCGACGAGCATGCTCGCTCCATGGACACCATCCGGTTGGTAGCGAGAGGCCGGATCCGGATAAAACGAGATGCCTTCCGGCATCTGTGGCTTCACGGAGCGAAATGCGTAGCGCAGACCTGGCTGCGCCGAGATCGTTGCGGAGAACCAACCATCCGGCTCTCGAGTAAGCGGATGACACTCCTCGAGAGCCGCAGAGCCGACGCAGAGTTCGGCGTGCTCGACTGCGGGTGCAAACCACCGGAAGGTTGCTGTCCCATTTCCGTGGAGATGCGGGCCAAAGGTCCAACGACGTGCTGTTTCGTTCATCGTAGAAATATTGCGCCTATAGCAAAGAGTGCATTTTCACGCCGCTCCATAATGCGACGTCGGAGATATGCGAACCAACGTGTCCCAAAGGGCACATAGATGCGCACGCGATATTTTGCGGCGACCAGTCTGCGTTGGAGTTCTGGACGAACGCCGTACAACATTTGAAACTCAAACCGATCGCGAGAGATTCCTTCTCGTTGGGTCAAATCGCAGATTGCCTCGATAAGCGTCGGATCATGTGTCGCAATCCCTGGAAGATGACCTGCGCGCAGGAGCCGTTCGGCGAGTCGTAGATAAGCTGCGCGAATCTCTTCTTGGCGTTGATAGGCAATCGTCGTAGGATTCCGGTACGCACCTTTACAGAGTCGTACTCGTATGCCGTTTGCAATCATGCGTTCGAGATCTTCCGGTGTTCGTCGTAACGCGGCTTGGAGTACCGGCCCTACCCGATGGGTTGCAGTGAAGAGTTGTTCAACAATGTTCAATGTGGCATCGATGCTGTCGGCACGCTCCATATCGACTCGAACGAAGGGGTCGCTGAGCGTGCTGCTAGCTCGTATGATGTGTGCTAAGCGATCTTTGACGCTCGCTGGATCGTGGTGGAGTCCTAGAGCACTAAGCTTCACCGAGAGGTTCGCTTGGAGTCGGCGTTCCGTCAAAGCCTCGGCCAGAGCAAGATAGGTGTCGACGGTGGTCTCCGCTTCGCCCTGGTCGGTGCTATCTTCACCAAGAACATCGAGTGTTGCAAGCATCCCGCCTGCATTCAGTCGTTCGACTACCGTGAGCGCCTCGGCGATGCTCCTACCGGCGACGAAACGTCGTGCCAGAGGGAAGAAGACCCGATTGGGATCCATACGCTGCTCCCTTCCTCGTGTTCCGGGGGCATCCTCGTTGTCATCGCCGTCTATCTGAACTTTCCAATCGAATCTTTCGTATTGAGTCTATACATGCAATTTGCTTGTATAGACTTCATTCTTGGAGGAATTTCCTCATGACCAGGTTACTGCATCGTCTCGCCCTCGCCGCCGTATCATTGAGCATGCTTCTGCCGACGATACTCCCTGCGCCCGCTACGGCCGATAACCTTGACCGTTTCCACCACCACCAGCATCGTATCCATCACAGGCAAGTAAACCGTCATGAATACCGTGCTCATCAGTCACGGCACCACATGCATGTGTTTTTGAATCGCCATGCCCATCGTGTAGCAAGCATGAAGCGCCATCATCGGCATTAACCAGAGGCGCAAAACCCAATTGATGACGCGCTCTACGAAAACGGTGGCGGAGAGGGGCGTGGCTCGACGTTGCGCCCCTCAACGGTCGGCGGTCCGAGGACGGTAACGGTGATACGCGACTCGGGACGCTCAACTCCGTCGAGCGTCATGCGAAAATGAAAGATGCCGGGATCAAGCTGCAAGCTACACTGTATCGCAAAAGGCAGCGGTAGGCTTGAGCCACGGGGCAGTCGCGGTGGGAGTGATGCATGAATCCGGGCTTCTACCAACATGGGTTCGGTACCGCGCGGAGTGCCGATCATCACCGGTGCATAATCTTCATCGAAAAGTTCGATCCGAAGCAGGTGCTCTCGGTTCATCTCGCCCCAAGGGATGACGATGCTCCCGCAGATCGCGACATTGTGGATACTGGCTGGCGTCGCTTGAACCAGCGCACAGATCCCGCCGCCGTAGACAAAAAGCTTGCCGCCGTAGACTTGAGCGAAATCGGCAAGGAAAAGATTGAGTCGGATCGGTTCACGGAGGGTCGCTAATTCCATCGGAGCGCAGCCTTACATAGTGTAGAGGACAAGGCCTTTCGTGTGTGCATCGAGTACCGTGGTCGAGTGGTGGCTCGATGACGCGTTTCTTTCTTCAACGACCGGTCTTCGCTGGCGTTGCCTCGGTGGTCGTCCTCATAGCCGGATTGATCTCGATTCCTTTACTGCCCGTCGCGCAGTATCCGAAGGTCGCTCCCCCTGAGGTGAGCGTCACTGCGGCGTATATCGGCGCGAACGCCGCCGATGTCGAGAGCGCCGTAACGACGCCTCTCGAAGAGGCGATCAACGGGGTCGAAGGGCTGCGGACGATGACCTCGGTCAGTAGCAACAACGGCACCTCGAGTATTACCGTCGATTTCGATCTCGGCCGCTCTCTCGATGCGGCTCAGGCCGATGTGCAGAATGCCGTCTTAACGGCGACGGGGAGTCTCCCGCTTGCCGTGCAGCAGACGGGTGTGACGGTCAAGAAATCGTCGCCGGCGATTATCCTCGGCGTCGGTATTCAATCCGATGGTACTTTGACCAAAAATGCACTCAGTGATTTTGCCGAGCACCATGTCGTCGATGCGCTGAAACGAGTACCCGGTGTCGCCGATATCCGTATCTTCGGTCTGCGGCGTTATGCGATGCGTCTTTGGCTTGACCCTCAGCGGATGCATGCGCAAGGGACCAGCGTCAGCGACGTGATTACGGCGTTGCAGAGTCAGAACCAGCTCGTTGCCTCCGGTGCGCTCGGGGCTCCGCCGACGGCGGGTAATCAACTCTATCAGGTACAGTTAAGCGTCGACGGTCGTTTGAGTACTAAAGAACAGTTCGAACGTCTCATCATACGACGGACGCCGAACGGCGGCTATGTCCGCTTCTCCGACGTTGGTCGCGCCGAACTCGGTGCCGAAGATTATACTAGTTCATCGCATTGGAACGGTCGCGACTGCGTTGGTTTTGGTATTATCCAGGCGCAAAATGCGAATGCACTCGATGTCGCGACCAAGGTGCGCCGAGCCCTCGCCGACTTGTCGCGTACGTTCCCGCCTGGGGTCTCGTATGTCATTCCTTTCGATGCGACGCTCTTTGTTCGTGAGTCGATTCGTGAAGTGATCGTCACCTTGACGGTCGCTATCTTGTTGGTCGTCTTGGTCATCTATCTCTTTCTTCAGGATTGGAAGATGACTCTCGTGCCGGTTATCACCATCCCCGTGTCGCTGATCGGTACGTTTGCCTTGATGAAGCCGCTCGGTTTCTCAATCAATACCTTGACGCTCTTTGGACTAACGTTAGCGACGGGACTTGTCGTCGACGATGCCATCGTCGTTATCGAGAATATCGCTCGTTTTGTTCAAGAGGAGCGCATGCCGCCGCTCGCCGCCGCAGAGGCCGCGATGAAAGAGATCTCAGGCGCGGTGATCGCCACGTCGCTGGTCTTATTGGCGGTCTTTGTGCCCGTCGCGTTCTTTCCGGGGTCGACCGGGATTCTCTACAAGCAGTTTGCGATTACGATCGCCTGCTCGATCACGATCTCGCTTTTTACCGCTCTTACGCTTGCTCCGCCGCTCTCCGCCTTGCTTTTGCAGCATGACCATAGACCGAGTTCGCCGTTTTTTGTTGCGATCAATCGCGGTATCGCGACGTTACGGCAGCGATACCATGAGCTGCTGCCGCGTCTGTTCCGTTACAGTGGTGTCGTGGTTGCGCTCTTTCTCATCGCTCTCGCCTTCACCGCGTGGACGTATCGTCGTACGCAAACCGCCTTTATCCCCGACGAAGATCAAGGCTACCTCATCGTTGTCTTACAGGCTCCGGTCGGGACGTCGGCCGACTACGAGGCGCGTGTCTCCGCGCGTGTCTCCGCGCGTATCCGTAAAGCGGTGCCGGAGGCCGAGGGTGTCTTCAACGCCGACGGCTTCGGCTTTACCGGTAGTGCCCCGAATCGTGGTATCGCCTTTCTCCCCTTGAAGCCGTGGAGCGAGCGACGTGGCGGGCAACACACTGCCCAGGCGATTCTGGCTCGTCTCGCGCCGATTCTCGCCCAAGAGCCCGAGGCTCAGGTCTTTGCCTTCAATCCGCCGGCGGTTCAAGGTATCGGCAACTTCGGTGGCTTCCAATTACAAGTGCTTGACGAAAATGATCTCGGTTTTGCGACCGAAGCCGGGGCGGCATTTGGACTTATCGGTACGATCTTTCAAGACCCGCACTTCTTGTACGGTTTTACGACGTACAGTAACAATACACCGCAGATCAATCTTCGTATCGATCGCGATCGTGCAGAGAGCTTAGGTATTCCGTTCGCCGATGTCGCTCAGACCTTGGGGGTCTATGAAGGCTCGGAGTACATCAATAACTTTACTTTGCATAATCGTTCATACCGCGTCTATGTCCAGGCCGATGCGCCGTATCGCTCCGGCATTGAGGGGCTCAATGCCATGGACGTTCGCTCGCCTGAGGGTGGTCTGACGCCTCTCTCGAGTCTGGTGACGACGAGTGCCGTCAAAGTACCGACAGAGATCACCCATTACAATCTTTTCCGTTCAATCGAAGTCGACGGTATGCCGCGACCGGGAGTCGGATCGGGCGAGGTTATTCAAACGATCAGTAATCTTGCGGCGAAGGTTCTGCCCGTCGGCATGACTTATGCATGGTATGGCTTGATGCGTGATCAGATCGAAGGGGGCAACCTTGCGATCATGATCTTTGCCTTAGGAATCGTCTTCGTCTTCTTGGTGCTCGCTGCACAATACGAAAACTTTTGGGATCCATTTGTGATCTTGCTTTCGGTGCCGCTTGCCCTTTTGGGTGCACTGCTTGCTATTGGGATACGCGGTATGCCGAGCGATGTCTTCGTGCAGGTTGGCTTCGTGATGTTGATCGGTCTGGCAAGTAAGAATGCCATTCTGATTGTCGAGTTTGCCAATCAATTACAAGAGCGGGGTATGACCGCAGCCGTGGCCGTAGCCAAAGCCGCTGAGACTCGGTTGAGACCGATTCTGATGACGTCGTTGGCTTTTATCTTCGGTATTTTGCCTCTTGTCTGGGCGACCGGTGCGGGCAGTGCGAGTCGTAATTCTTTAGGAACCGCCGTTCTCGGCGGTATGTTGGTCTCGACGATCCTCAACCTGATCTTTGTGCCGGTGATTTACATCATCGTCTGTGCTATACGCCGTCGTGTAGCCGGTAAAGGTCGGAGCCCCGTCCACAAGACCGTTACTGCAACACGGTAACCTTTCGTTTTTCCTCGCTACGTGTCGCGTCCCATGGAGACTTAGATGCGCTACCTATCGCAGACCCTTTCGTTGCTCGGCCTCGGCTTCGCACTTACCGATCTCGCCGGTTGCGCCGGTGCGCGATCGGCTTCCCAGGGCGCAGCCGGTCCCCCGCCGATGGCCGTGACGACGGCCCGTATACAACGTACGTCGTTAGAGTCATCGACGTCGCTGAGTGGTCAGGTGCAGCCGTACTTTCAGGCGAGCGTCGCGACCGAGACCGCTGGTACCGTGCTCAGCGTTTTTGCGACGCTCGGTGATCATGTACGACAGGGCCAGGTTCTTGCGAAGATCGATGATGCACCGTTGCAGGCGCAGTTCGTTCAGCAGAACGGTGCTCAAGAACAAGCCGCCGCTCGTTTGATGCAGTCACAGACACAGCAGCCGATCACGGAACAGGTCGCTCAGAGTACGCTCGAAGAGGCTCGTTTGGCGCTTACCCAAGCCAAGCAGCAGCTCGAGGCCGATCGGGCTATGGTGCGCCAGAGTCAGGCAACCTATACGGCCGATCAGCATCTCCTCTCTCAAGGCTACGTCGCATCGACTGCCTATGAGCAGGCTCGCTCGCAGTACGTTGCAAGTCAGCAGACATTGAGTATCGATACGAGTCGGGTAGCACAGGCAGAGGCTGCACTGCGCTCGGCGCGGCGTAATCTCTTGACGGCATCTTTGCAACGCCAAGTCGTCGCGGAGAATCGTGGAGCCTTGGATCAAGCCCGAGGTGCTATGCGTCTGGTCTCGACGCAACTCGGTCAGACCCTTTTGACGGCACCCTTCGACGGTGTCGTTACTCAGCGCTTTCTCGATCCGGGAGCATACGCCAGTCCGAATCAGCCGATTTTTAACATCGCTCAGGTCCGTCGAGTCTATGTCACCTTCAATGTACAGGATGCCGATCTCGCCCATGTTCATGTAGGTACACCGGTAACGTTTACCATCGCCTCCCACCCCGAGCGTATCTTCCATGGTCGGGTCGATGTCGTGAGTGTCGTTCCCACCACGGGGACTTTACTCTACCCCGCGCGACTCACCGTCGATAATGCCGATGAAGTCTTGCGTGGAGGTATGCTCGCAACGGTCAAGGTCGTGACATCGCATACCGACGCTGCGTTGACCGTACCTCGCTCGGCTCTTGTTGAGACGGCATCCGGCGATGAGTTGTATGCGATTATTCATCATGGCTCTCAGAGTGTCGCGAAACGTATTCCCGTCACGCTTGGTATCGAGACGCCCGATACCGTTCAAGTGAGCGCCCCGCATTTACAGCCGGGAATGGTCGTTATCACCAACAAACCTGACCCACTACGTGACGGAGCACCCGTAGTCGCCGCTTCTTAACCCGACACACAACAGGGAACTTCGTCAAGAGCTACGCCCCGAGACGGAAACGTCGCCGGGGCGTAGCTCTTTCTCGGTCCTTATCCGAACGGATGATCCATACGATGGCTTGTGGTAACGGCACCACATCCTTAGGATACGTCTATGCTGACCGTGACCTTACTGCTGATAAGTGCGCTGAGCTTGTATCTTCTTGAACGATATATTGCTGCTTGTACGCATTTGTAGACGGCGCTTTTGAACGCGTTGATCTGACGCTTGTTTACGGTGATATGGTGAGGTGTACGTGTCTTGATAGATTTGATGATTGGTGGCGCTATCGCATGCGCTCTTCTCGGTTATGTCGCGTATGTCATGATATATCCGGAGAAATTTTAAGATGACCATCATCGGATGGCTGCAGGCACTCCTGGTTTTCGGCGTTGTGGCCGCAGCCGTGAAGCCGCTGGGACTGTACATCGCTCGTGTCTTCTCTGGTGAGCCAACATGGTTGACCCCGGTATTGTTGCCGATCGAAAAAGTTCTCTATCGGTGCACGCGCGTCGCTAGCGTACGAGAGATGTCTTGGCAAGAGTATGCATTTGCTATTCTTGCGTTTAGTGCGTTTGGCTTTCTCTATCTCTTCGCGTTATTAGTAACGCAGGCATGGCTCCCGCTGAATCCGCAGCACGTACCAAACCTTGCTCCTGATCTTGCATGGAATACCGCGATATCGTTCTTAACGAATACCAACTGGCAGTTCTACTCCGGTGAGACGGCGATGAGTCAGCTCTCGCAGATGATTGGTCTTACCTGGCATAATTTTGTTTCGGCTGCTGTGGGCATAGCGATCGCGGTGGCCGTCATGCGGGGATTGACGCGTCGCCAAAGTCAGACGATCGGTAATTTTTGGGTTGATTTAACGCGTGGTTTGCTCTATATTCTCTTGCCGCTCTCAATCATCGGTGCCTTGGTCCTCTGTTGGCAAGGTGTACCCCAAAATTTCAATCGGTATACGTCGATCAAGACGGTTGAGGGGGCTACGCAGCAACTTCCTCAGGGGCCGGTCGCTTCGCAAGAAGCGATCAAAGAATTGGGGACCAATGGCGGCGGATACGTCAATGCCAACTCTGCCGCGCCGATGGAAAACCCTACGCCGATCAGTAATGCGCTTGAGATTATTGCGATTTTATTGATCCCCGCCGCCTTGACCTATACGTATGGGCGATACGCTAAAGATCAGCGTCAAGGATGGGTACTCTTTGCGGCGATGAGTCTCTTTCTGTGGATTGGCTTTGCCGCCGTCTACGCCGCCGAGGCGAGCGCGAATCCGATTGTTCATGCGCTTGGTGTCAATGGCGGTAATATGGAGGGTAAAGAGGTTCGTTTCGGTATCCCGGCATCGGCTCTCTTCGCGAGTATCACCACGGATACATCATGCGGTGCGGTCAATGCGATGCATGACTCGTTCATGCCTTTGGGCGGTCTTGTCTTGTTGCTCAATATGCAGCTTGGAGAGGTCGTTTTCGGTGGAGTAGGTTCGGGTTTCTACGGCATGATCGTTTTCGTCGTCTTGACGGTGTTTATCGCAGGTTTAATGGTTGGGCGAACTCCCGAGTACCTCGGAAAGAAGATCGAGCGCCGTGAAGTACAGTTTGCCATACTCTCGATGCTGGTCGTGCCTCTTTTCTCGTTAATTCCTGCGGCTGCGGCTGCAATCAATCCGGCAGCCCTCTCAACGTTGGGTAATGCCGGCCCTCACGGTTTTAGTGAGATCTTATATGCGTATACTTCCGGCGTCAACAATAATGGCTCGGCGTTTGCGGGGCTCGGCGGCAATCTCTGGTGGAACATTTCTATGGGGATTGTCATGCTCTTCGGGCGTTTCGCAATGATCGTACCGGTATTGGCGTTAGCCGGAAGTCTGGCGAAAAAACAGGTCTCTCATGCGACCGTTGGGACGTTTAATACGACATCACCCTTGTTTGTTGGCCTGCTTGTCGCTGTTATTGCGATTGTCGGTGCACTGACATTCTTCCCAGCCGATGCCCTTGGACCTATTGTTGAGCATTTTGCACTGCAGAAAGGAACGACATGGTAGTCTCTTCGTTATTTGCACGTGCGTTGATCGATGCATTGCGTAAGTTGGATCCTCGGCTACAGGCGCGGAACCAGGTCATGTTTATCACGGAAATTGTTGCGGTCATGGCAACGATTTTTATCTTCTATGATCGCCATGCACCGTCATATGGCTTTGATATAGCGATCGCCGTCTGGCTCTGGTTTACCGTGATCTTTGCCAATTTTGCTGAGGCTGTCGCGGAGGGACGTGGTAAGGCACAAGCCGATGCACTGAGAAGAAGTCGTAGCGACGTGCTTGCCAGACGCGTGAATGCGCTCGGAGTCGAAGAGCGGGTGAGTGCTTCTGATCTGCGTCGAGGCGATCGTATCGTTGTCGATGCAAACGAAGTGATCGCCGCCGATGGTGAGATCGTCGAAGGAGCCGCCAGCGTCGATGAATCGGCGATTACCGGTGAATCGGCTCCGGTCATCCGTGAGGCTGGTGGTGATCGCTCATCGGTCACGGGGGGGACCCGCGTGCTCTCCGATCGCCTGGTCTTTGTCGTGAGCGCGAATCCTGGCAGCTCATTTCTTGATCGGATGATTGCTCTGGTGGAGGGTGCGAAACGTCAGAAGACACCGAACGAGATCGCTCTCTCTATTCTGTTATCCGGCCTAACGATTATTTTTCTTATCGTCGTCGCCACGCTGGCACCCTTTCTCTTGTACGCGGCGAACCGGCCTAGCGTCGTTGAACTCATCGCTCTCTTGGTGTGCTTGATCCCAACAACGATCGGTGGCTTGTTGTCGGCCATTGGGATCGCCGGTATGGATCGAGTCTTGCAGAGGAATGTCGTCGCCGTTAGCGGTCGAGCCGTTGAAGCCGCTGGAGATGTCGATACGTTATTACTCGATAAGACCGGCACGATTACCTTAGGAAATCGTCAAGCGACAGAGATTATCGTTGCACCAGGCGTTGAGCGGTCTTTAGCCTATCAGGCTGCTTATCTCGCATCTTTTACCGATGAGACTCCTGAAGGGCGATCGATCCTGTTATATGCTCAAGAGTACGCGGTCCCATTACCTACGCAGGCAACATTCGTACCCTTTAGTGCATATACGCGTATGTCCGGTATCGATCTACCGAGCGGCGAACAGTTTCGTAAAGGTGCACCCGACTCCGTCCGTTCGTGGGTCACGCAACACTCGGTTCGTTCTGCCGGTGCTTCGACCGTTCTGCAGGAAGAGGTCGAACGCATTGCTCGTGCCGGTGGTACGCCGCTGCTGCTGGCGAGTCAAGAGCGTATTCTTGGTGTGGTCTTTCTCCGTGATATTCTCAAACCCAACACACGCGAGCGTTTCGAACGGTTACGTGCTATGGGGATTCGTACGATTATGATTACCGGGGATAATCCCTTGACGGCGAGTGCGATTGCCAAAGAGGCCGGAGTCGATGACTTTCTCGCCGAGGCAACACCAGAGACGAAGATGGAGTTGATTCAGCGCGAACAACGGGATGGTCGTTTAGTCGCGATGACCGGCGACGGGACCAATGATGCACCTGCATTAGCCCAAGCCGATGTTGGGGTCGCGATGAATAGCGGTACCCAGGCCGCCAAAGAGGCCGCGAATATGGTCGATTTAGACTCCGATCCAACAAAGTTAATCGAAATTGTCGAAATCGGTAAACAGTTGTTGATGACTCGAGGCGCTTTAACGACTTTTTCGATCGCAAACGATGTTGCAAAGTATTTCGCTATTCTTCCCGCTATGTTCGCCGGTGCGTATCCTGTCATGAATTCTTTGAACATTATGCGTCTAGCAACGCCGCATAGCGCTATTCTTTCCGCGATTATCTTTAATGCATTAATTATTATTGCCTTGATCCCATTGGCATTGCGAGGTGTTCCCTATAAGCCACGTGGAGCAGATACCGTTTTGCGTGAAAATATTGTTGTTTATGGCCTAGGTGGATTACTTGCTCCATTTCTCGGCATTAAAATCATCGATCTTCTTTTGAGTGCTTTTCATATGGCAGGGAGTTAGAAAATGCTGGTATGCGATCTATGCGAGATGCAAGCATGAACAAGACGCAAGGATGGAGCGGCACCGATCACTGGCTCTCGTCGGTACTCTATACTTTGATTAGTGTCGTTCTCTTCGGATGGATCTATCCGCTCTGCTGTTGGTTGCTCGCATCTATCGCCTTTCCGTTTCAGGCAGCGGGTTCTTTGCAGATCACTGACGCACATCGGATTATCGGCAGCGCTTTGGCAGGACAGATGTTCACGCATCCGGAGTATCTGCATGGCCGCCCATCCGCCGCAGGCTCCGGCTACGATCCGCTTGCATCGGGTGGGACAAACCTTGCTCCAACTAGTGCGAAGCTACTTCTTGCGATTCGTAACTCTGTACAAGCGACTCGTCGCGAAGAACAGATGCGAAGTGGAGCCATTCCGGTCGATATCGTCACATCGAGTGCGAGTGGGCTCGATCCCGATATCTCGCCGGCCGCCGCATTCCTCCAAGCTCCAAGAATTGCTCAAGCGCGCCATCTTGCTCTGAGCGATGTCCGTCGTCTGCTCTTGCAACACGTAGAAAATCCGGTTTTGGGCATTCTTGGTGAGGCACATGTGAATGTTCTACAGACAAACCTCGATCTCGATCGGGAAGGAAGGTTTCATCATGCGAAATAGTGTCCTAGCTTTCATTATTCTCCTCGCATGCTCGACTTCGACCGCTTATGCGGATGACGCTTGTGCACCCTTGTCGAACGTCGTTAGTCGACCGACCGTAACAAACTCGGCTTGTACCGTTTCTCCCAACCATGTCTTGTTTGAAAATGGTTATCTTAACAACACTGCGGATACCGGAGGAAATAGTGTCTCGTATCCTCAGACATTGATACGTATTGGCACCAGTATCCCTCGCCTTGAGGTCCAGGCACAAGCTCCTTCTCTCAACCGTGTGAATGGACAGCATGGAGATGGAGATGGAGATGTCGGTGCCGGTCTTAAGTATCTCTTAAAAGATAACGCTCGTTATCAAATCAGTTCTCAGATCAATCTTACTTTGCCGACTGGTGATACTGCATTTACTGCAAAAAATACGCAGACTGCTATAGCATTGAACGGCGCATACGCAATATCTAGTCGTTGGACATTGGCTACGACGCAGAGTATCCAAGAAAATTCAGTCGCCGGTGCACGCTACCAATCGTACGTCCCTTCCTTGGTTCTCTCTAGCTCCTTGCCGCATAATTCGGCAGGGTACCTGGAGTATGCGCTGATAACTCACGCCAACGGCCCCGGAACGGGTACACGAAACCAGTACATCCTTGGCGCTTTGCATGATATTGGATACCGTTTACAGATTGATGTTGAAGATATCTATTCCCCGACAATATCGACTGGAAAATATAACGGTATCGGTTTTGGTGTGAGTTATCTTTTATAACATTTGTTCTTAGTCCATTCCATCTGCAATAAACACGTGATGGGATGGACTGAGAAAGCGTATGTGGAATAAGCGGTTTTGATGCGGATAGCACTTGTCGAAGATCATGCCTTGACGCGAGGTGGTTTGCGAACCGCCTTGACCTCGGCTGGGTTTGTCGTCGCCGTTGAAGCGAATGACGGTATTGTCGCTGAGAATTTAATTGTACAAAGTGATGTGAGTATCGCCGTCGTCGATCTCGGGCTGCCGGGGCAAGATGGTATTGCGTTGACCCAAGCATTAAAGCAGCATCGGTCGGATCTCGGTGTGGTTATCGTCACGATGCAAGAGACCGAAGAGTATATTTTCTCTGCGTTAGCAGCCGGCGCCAATGCTTATTGTGTCAAAGCCTCCGACGTGAATATTATTATCGACGCTGTCCGCGCGGTTGCGACCGGTAGTGCATACTTCGATCCACGTATCGCACATGTGATTCTTGGTCGTTTTCAACAAAAAAACGGGACGATTGCTTCAAATGTCTTGACTGAGCGTGAGTTAGATGTTTTGCGTCTTATCGCCGATGGATGTGGCAATGTTGAAATCGCTCAACGTCTCATTTTAGGTGTGGGAACCGTCAAGGGCCACATTCACGATATTCTTGAGAAGCTCTCCGCCTCGGATCGCACCCATGCCGCGGTTATTGCTTTTCGTAAGGGATGGCTGATCTAGAGCTTGTTCAGCCAAAGATGCGAATAGAACCTAGGGCAACGATGATTTAGTTCGCTGAATTCGAAGTGTTCGGCATGACACGTGATGATCAGCTCTCCCTGTCTGCTGTTGGCTTCGACCGTTACCGCCGACCGACCAAACGTTCGACATTTCTT
>Ga0316217_10000197_pt1 | contig 92360 bp, 83 predicted proteins | sample 1anoAmetaG_FD_203633 | JGI IMG/M metagenome (GOLD analysis project Ga0316217, IMG submission 203633) | Freshwater microbial communities from Trout Bog Lake, Wisconsin, USA - 1anoA | ecosystem: Environmental > Aquatic > Freshwater > Lake > Hypolimnion/Profundal zone | place: USA: Wisconsin...
GCTTTCAAGATAGTTCCCCTTTTTCCCGGAAAAAACACAATCGGTGCTCAAGTGAATCAGCCGAGCGCCGATCCCCTTGCATAGAAGTGCTAATTTGTGGGGTAAAAGCGCATTGATTTCCAGGCTGGGTATGCTTTCCTTTGCATCTGGTCTTTGTTTGACAATTCCTACAGCATTAACGACTACCTGGGGTTTAAAATCAGCCATTACCTCCACAAGCCTGTCTAGTGACCGGATATCAATAGAATCATACGCATTCTCTCTGTTGAATAAGCCTATAGATAAATACATACATAAATCCTGACGCAAAGTGACCTTTACCTCATGTCGGAGTCGCAGGTGTTTCAATAACTGATGACCGAGCATGCCGTCACCGCCAAGAATTAATACGCGCACCCGATACCTCCGCTGAGTTCCTGTCGAATGAAATCTAAAAGCATCAGTTTATCCAGGATTTCCGGCACAGTCAGCCTCTGGGTGTTGTGTGAGTTATAATCCCCGAACAGTGAAACCTGCTCCTGGCCTTCTGTGAAGTACTTACCGTAATTCAAATCCCGATCGTCAGGTATAATTCTATAATATCCTTCAAGGTCTTCCGCCTTGGCCATTTCCTCGCGGGTCAGTAAGGTCTCATATAGCTTTTCGCCGTGGCGTGTCCCGATAACGCGTATTTCATTTGCGGCATTGAAAAGTTGCTTTACAGCAATTGCCAGGTCCATAATAGTCGACGCTGGCGCTTTCTGGACGAAGATGTCCCCTTGATTAGCATTGCTGAATGCGTAGAGTACAAGATCAACCGCATCATCCAGCGACATAAGAAAGCGGGTCATATTCGGGTCAGTAACGGTCAGGGGCTTATTTTCCTTAATTTGTCTTACAAAAAGAGGTATTACCGAACCACGAGAGGCCATTACATTACCATAACGTGTACCGGTAAATACCGTCTTTGATTTGTCAGCAAAGCGAGTCTTTGCCACCAACAGCTTTTCCATCATTGCTTTGGAAATGCCCATGGCGTTGATCGGGTATACCGCTTTGTCGGTACTCAGGCAAATCACTTTTTTAATATTATTTGCTAAGGCTGCATTCAGTACATTCTCTGTGCCCAAGACATTTGTCCGAACCGCTTCCATAGGATAGAATTCGCACGAAGGGACCTGTTTCAAGGCAGCGGCGTGAAAAACAAAATCAACGCCGCTCATTGCAGTAGATACACTGTCGTAATTACGTACATCGCCGATATAAAACTTGACTTTGCTGTTATTTAATTCAATCCGCATATCTTCTTGTTTTTTTTCGTCACGACTGAACACGCGAATTTCCTTGATGTCAGTATGGAGAAAACGGCGGAGCACTGCGTTACCAAAAGAGCCAGTACCGCCGGTGATGAGCAGAATCTTGTTCTCAAACGTAAACAATTCTAGACCTCCATACCGATTAAAGTTTTTTGTGTACGTCTAAACAATTCCCTATTGGCTTCAAAAACCTGAGGATCGTTTAAGCGCCTAACTATTTTATTGAGTATATGTCTCCGCCACTCTCGTTTTGCATTTGGTGGCATACTTGAATACGTCTCTATGATACTCACAAACGCATCCATATCATCCAACGCAAGATCCCAGCCCAGCCGATCTGCCTGTAAATCTCGCCACGGCGTTTGATCGCTCAGTAGAACAGGGGTTCCCATTGAAAGCGCCTCCGCGATGACATGTCCATAATTTTCGCCCTGAGTGGGGAAAAAAAATAAATCATAACGACTGAAAATAGTTGGAACCTGCTCAGGACGCACGCTGCCGAAATAATTAACAGACACATTGGTTGGCAACTGGTCAATCAATTTTTCACAGCTTTTCCAATAGTCGGTGTCCTCTGCTGGGCCATAAATATCAAATGTTACATAAACCTTAACATAACATAATACTTTTAAGGCAAAATACAAATTTTTTTTAGGCGAAATGCGAGAAAGAAAAACTATTCGGATGCCAAAATTAGCATTAATTTGACTTGAAAAAACATCAGAAATGGGGACATTAAAATCTAAACTACTTGGTAAATCGAGTGCTACATGGATAGTGGCTGCGCTTACTTTAAGTACCCTGATAATATCCTGTGCCTCATGCTCACTGGATGCTTGCCAAGTTACATTGTCAAACAAATGCAATAGGCCGGCTGCTTGAATATAAACAATTTTCTTAAAATACTTGATTCTGATTGCACCTGAAGAGAATTCACCACGTGGCGCAATGATGACGGATTTATTAGGCACCCAGCCTAATCTACGGGCTAATAATGGTTTTATTGAGAAAGACAGATCGAAAAAGCTATTCAGGTATAATACGTCATATGGAGTCGTTGCTATAAGATCGGCGATATCGAGAACAGTGGATCTTTCTGGTGATAAATAGTACACCATGGAATTACCCTCTCTTTGCCATTGATCAGCATGAATATCGGCGTAGGAGGACGTATCTCCAAGATCGCGATCCCGGGCTACGATCCAGAATTCGAATTCGTCGCTTAAATGATCGACCATGTTGAAAATGGTGCGAAGGGGGCCACCGGCTTTATAGCCGGGCAGATAATAGCCAATAAAAGTTAGGATTTTAAATTTTACGTTCATATCTTAAGTTATTAAATCTGACAGCGCCAGTAACGAACATCAGTGGCAGTAAAAACAACATACCAATAGAACCGTAAGCGAACACAACTTCAGGTGATGCAGTATAATACAGCTTAACAATCAACAAAAAATAAAGAAAATTTAATTGACCTCGATATTGTTCGAAGGCATCAATAATGATCTTGTTGATTATTAATAGATAAAAAGTCAAAATAAGCCATGTGATGCCGTCCGCTATGCTAGTCGAAAAAAGCGTAACAACATACATAATAAAACCTATGTCCGAGCTTGTTGTTATATCAACATCTGGATAAAACGCTTGTACTGCAAGGTTATTTAAAGATCTGAACTCCTTATTTGCCATTAAGGATCTAGGTGCGATCGGTCTGAAGAACCCTTTTGTTTCTCTTAATGGCGAGTCATCCTGAAGAGCAAGATTTTGTATTTCGCTATTTCTCTCATACACCCCAACAGAGATAGGGAAAAAAGTCAATCTATTTGTCAATTTAATGACGCTCTCGGGATAGCTCATTTCTGAAAATCCCAGACCGCGAATTTCGAACTTATAAGGAAAAATATAGTAATATGCTTCCCCCCCAGACAAAAGAAGCAAAAAGGGCACAAATAAGATGATTACTATTCGCGACCAAGATTTGAAAATATGCGATTCAAAATAAAAATAAATTTCAAAAAAAGAAATTAATAGAATAACACCTGTCCAGCCTTGTAGAATTTTAAAAATCAAATACGTAAATACAATAAACCAATAACTTAATCTGCTAATTTGATGTGATCTTCTGGCCAGAAAATAAAAAAACCCAAATAAGCCATCAATATTTAACAATGAAAAAACAGGAGAATATGGACTTGTCGCCTGGCTACCTACGCGACCAACACCCGTTACAATGAGAAAAATAAATTGAGCAATGAGCAAAGCAAAAAACACAAGGGATAAACGTCGAGAGTTTACCCGCAAATGGCTGAAAGATGATGAAAATTTACGATTTCTTGTTAAGACATAAAATAAATAAACTAAGACAAATCCTGCAATTGAATACATCAAAAGTAGCGCTAGTTCTATGGAGCTAACATTGATTTGGAAATGTGTTAATTCACTTGTATACTCCTTCGTTACCATCATATAAATTGCGACAAGTGTCAAACAGGTTATATTCAACGAAATATAAAGTTTTTCGACTATATTCTTATTATCGATCATCTAACAATACCATATATTCTCATCTCTGTCCGGTTAGAAAATTGCAGTCCTGAGTCCCTATGAATTCAGGCATTCATCACGCTCTTTGACATCAGCCAGCATCTCTAGAAGTTCGTTGCGGATCTTTATCCTGAGTTCCCTAATTCGTAAGATACTGACTCGTTCGTTATGCTCCTCGTGGCAGTAGGTGGCCGGAAGCAGATAAGTAATGAGGCCGCCTAGCACCTGAGCCATGAGACCATGCGCGCTTCTTGCTATCACATGGTAGACATTGAGATGTTGCTTCCACCAACTGAAGAATTTCTCGATGTCCCAGCGAAGCTTGTAGGCAAAGGCAACCTGTTCAGCAGTCAGATCAAAACGATCAGTGGCGACGTAGTAATCGACCTGGTCGATACGATAACCCACGACACGAACGGGTTTCTCGGTTTGGTTTATACCCTTTGTCCCCAACAGAGCCGTCGCATCAAGAAATATGTGACTTTTTTCGGGAACGGCATGCTCTGTGACGCTAGTTTTTCTGGTACTCTTCTTGATCCGGATGACGAAGTGACGATCCTCTGACTGATACTCGTCGAAGTTCTTATGGCACTGGTCGTAGCGATCGGCAAGCATCGTCTGCCCTGGTTCCACAAGCTTTTTGATAAACGGCCGCTCATCAGTTTTACCGGCACTCAAGGCGATCCGTTCAGGGATTCCCTGGTTAAGGTTGAATCCCAGATGAACCTTGGCCTTTTTCACACCGCTGCGATAGTCAGCGAATTCCATTGTGGGAACGGCGTCAATCGGTGAGCCATCAACAGCGACAAGATTGCCCCGTTCGGGAGAACAGACGGATAGAATATCTTTTACCTGCTCTTGCAACAGTTCATACATCTTTATGAGCTGTGGAAGCGCCCGAGTGTTCATTGCTTCAAAAAAGGTGCTCTACCAACGCCATCCGGTGGCGCTATGTATTCTCTGGCAAATTCATCCTCTTCGAGCACCTGTAAAAATTCCCGACCGGATTCATACTCCTGGAGATGGAGATAGATCAGGGCCTGAGGTGATATTCGAAGGGAAAAGTCATCGGCTTGTTGCTCCTCGATTCGAGAGGTGGAACCTAGGGTAACGCATTGCAGGCCGGTTTGAAAAGTCGCTTGATAGAAAATAGCTCTGAGCGCCTCTTCAGGGGAACAAAATGACTCGGCATCGCACTCCTGTATTATGGAATAGTTACGAGGCCGGTCGGCCACTTTTTGCTCACAGTGTCAAGCACAAAATGTGGCAACTAGCTATTTTTATTCAATTTATAAAGACCGATGACTTTACTGCAATTCTTTAACCGGACAGAGATGATATATTCTTAAAGTTTAAACTACGCAGTTGCTGCTAAATTGAGAATATGTTCCATTCGCCTTGTCCCGGCGGGGAAACTGAATTCACTCAGGTATACGTCTTTTGCTAAAGTGCTCAGAGATTCAGACGGCTTTATACTTTTTATCAAAGTAATATAATCACTTGCTGACTCGGCTACTATACAAACACCACTTTCAACAGCTCTTTCATAGCCGATGAAAGAAAAGCTGCTCCCGATTATACATTTACCATTCATTAACGCTTCCGCAACCTTGACCTTCATTCCAGCACCACTAAAAATTGGTGTAACCACTAAATGTGCGTTAGCATAAAAGGGAGATATGTCTTTAACACTACCGATAATTGTTACGTTTTTGGATAAAAACTGCTGTCTGTAATTTTCCAACTTTGAGCCAACAATAATTAAATGACAATTTAAATAAGGCATAACTTTATCACACAAAAATTTAATTGCTTCAATATTGGGTGGAAAATCTGATCCAACAAATAGTATATAATTCTTTGGCAAATTGAAGTCATCAAGACAACTGCTAGTAAAATTATCAGTATTATTAACAATACAAACTGGATGAATAAAATCCGCATCACGGCCGTATAACTTTTTCAGTCTTTTAGAATCAACACAATGCAATGTAATAATAGTATTAGAGTATTTTATGGTCAGGCGTTCATTTATCCAATCTGAAAATATAGCTGGTATATATAATAAGCGTTTTAGGCCAACATAGCATTGCAGCTTAAAATCAAATTCGACGTTGTGAAAAAAAGAGACAATTCGAATATTTTTAAATAACCCTTGTACTGTCAGCGCTAAACGACCAAACAATGAGGAATCAAGGTATAATATGTCTGGTTTCTCCTTGGCTATTTCAGCAATTATTGTCTTTAGAGCTTCTTTATGAAGTGATCCAGAGTAAAGTTTTAAATTAGCAAGTGCTGTTTCAAATCTGTTTGACGTAGCAGGGATATTTGTATACTTAGTGTCCATCCGTCCCAATGACAATTCACAGACATCAACGTTACGACAAGATTTAAGTATTTCAAGATTTGCTTCAGAAAGTGCTTTCCCGCCACTAGCCGATGCTGATAAATGAGCACTGATATATAGTATTTTAATTGAGTGCATAACTTTATTTTGATCGCCAAAATAAAAAATAAGTTACAGCGCGTAAAGATGCAAACGCCATTGCTCCACGACCAAATAGTATCGCCTTAATTGCATGACCGACGATATGCAACGAAACAACTAGAATATTTTTGCGGTAAAAGCGGGATGTAAAACGAAGCCGATTTAGTTGATATAAATAAAACGAGCGCGAATTGTCCTTTGGCTTACCAATACTTGTACCTTCTTTATGGTAGACATGACTAGTTGTTGCAATGGTGAGGCTATAGTGGTCCCTAGATCTCATTGCCCAGTCTATTTCTTCGAAAAAAAGAAAATAATCTTCACAGAGGAGTCCCACTGTTTCAAGAAAGCTTCGAGTTACAAGCATGGAGGCGCCAACGACATATGACAATTGCTCAGAGAGCTTTGTCTCGGAAATTGGTGTGGTAACCGGAATCCCTGACTGAAGATGCACCCCTCTTGCCAGGCGCATATCAAATGCACCACCGGCAGCTTGAATGTAGCCAGGTTGATGATAATCAATTAAAAGTGAACCACACATACCAATGTGTGGCTTGTTTTCTATAGTGCCAATGAGCTCAGTAAGTGCGCTTTTGCTGACAACTGTGTCGTTATTTAGTAGCCATACATAATCAAAATTATTTTTTTTGAGAATATAGCGCAGCCCAACATTATTACCACCGGCAAAGCCTAAATTCGCTTCTGTCTGTATCAAAATAAGTGGAACGTTAACATCGTCAGTACAACCGCCTAGCTCGGCTTCCTGCCTGCTATATTGCATATAAGGTACAGCTTTTGCTATTGGTGGGAAGGAGTGACTACGGAGTGTAGTATTCTCTTTCACATAAGCATCGAGTTTACCGTCAGCCCAGGCCTTTATGTGTTCAAGTGAGCAGTCAGACGAGTTATTATCGCAGACGACAACTTTATAATTATCATGATTGAGACGAAAAACACTTTCAAGGCACTCTATGGTGTCTTTCCAGCCGTTCCAATTGAGAATAACAATATAAACTCGCGCAGGTTTCATTTATATTATACCCAAGACTTATTTATATAAAAAATCAATAAGGTTATTAATGCAAATTTAAAAGAGAGCTATTTATTTTTTAAAAATGGCGCACAGAATAAGCCCTCTTCTATCTAGTTTAATGACATCAGCGGTTGTTAGTTTTTTGATTAAATAATAAAATCTTTTCAAAATGGCATTTCTAGTAAATATTTTTCTCGCTTCTGAATTGGCATTGGTCGTATCTTCTAGCTGTAAATTACCTTGCTTATCAAAAATTGATTTTGGCAACTTCTTATTTCGTATCAAACCAAAGTTTACCCAAAATGGTTTTTTGTAAAAATTGGTAAAATCAATAAAAGAAAGTTCAACCTTTAACTTATTTGCAATGTATTCCATTGAATATTCGCTAAACCACCAGCAATGCACAGGAGGGAAATCCGACTCCCATAAAATATCGGATGGATATAAAGATTTATTGGGTGTAGTGATTATAGCTTTACCACCCTTTTTTAATAAATCAAGAGCAGCCTCGAGAAATAGTATAGGAGACTCCACATGTTCAATAACCTCTGTAAGAATTATTACATCATATTTATTCTTATTTTCTTTTGAGTATTTAAACAAATCACCCGCAGTAAAAAAATTGCCGAAATTTTTAGTAGCAAGTTCAACAGCCGTTTCTGAAATATCTAAACCACAAACATTGTATCCAGCCTTTCTCAAAGAGTAGGTAAGATATCCCAAACCACTTCCGATTTCTAAAATATTTTCTTCTTTTTTATTGGAGACAGTGTTGTGTATCAATGCTTCACGTACGCTCCAATAGGTATCTTCTTTCTCGACAAGATAATTCAATGGTGTATCAGTGGATTTTACGTGTTGGGAATATTCCCAGTACCTGTTGTATCCCGGAACAACATCACTTTTGGTATATATCAAATTGTAAACTTCGTTCGTATCGACAAATCTAGGCATTGAAAATGCGGTATTACAATGTGCGCAATGATAAATTTGAAAAATTTGCGGTTCTTTGTAACCCGGATAATTCGAATGTCTTAAATGAGCCTTCTTACCGCATAAAAGGCAATCAATATCAGCTTTCATGGCGTTACATTTCCTCAATATTTTATTTGTTGGCAATTGCAATCGAATAATAATCAGTTATCGAAATTCCACCTAATTGTTTTCTTACTTCATGCGGCCACTTCCAGTTATTATATAAGTGTGCTATACCTGGTGCTAATAGCATTCCTAGTAAACTTAAATCGGTATAATTTAAGAATAATAGTAACAATACAATTGTTACAAGACCAGCAACTAATGAAGCTCCGAAAAATGGGACCTCGTTGCCGGTCAAAAGAATTGTGCCCGCAACTGCGTGGTTGTTTTCTAGAAATGTGATAAGCAACGTAAACGCTATCAGGGAATGGCTCATAAGAGATGTTTTGCTCCCAATAAGTAACAACGCCCATTCTCCTAAACCATATAGTATAAAGCCACCGCCAATAAAAGTTCCCAATAATACTAATTGACCTTTAATATATATATGTTTTATAGTTGGTAAGTCATTTGATACACGGCAGTGTACAATTTTAGGCGAATACGTAGATGTATAAATAGCTGCTAAAGAAGAAATAATGCCGATTAGCTGCATTGTAATACCATATGAAGCGATTTGATTTAATGGTAAGTATAGCGAACCAATGATTATGGCAGAGCGGCTAACGGCAAAACCGCCTAATGCTGTCAATCCAACTTTGACAGCATTAGGGTATATTGCTTTTAAAATATCATTTTTATCAAATGATATAGCAGTAATTAATTTCTGTCTAACTTCTGCAGTAAAAAATGATCGATACGATAGTACGCGAACTATAATTACAGACGATGCTTGTGCTGCTACTATGGATATAATGCCTCTACCAAGCAATATTAAGACAGCAGCAAATATAAGATACACCATTTGCCCAATAATAACTATTTGCTTTGAACGTTTAATCAAACCCCTTCCCTGCATCAGAGATTCAAAATAAAGAGTATAAATGTTGTAAGTACTTATAATGCAAAGTAGATACCATGCTATGTAAATATCCTTATGATTATAAGGATAATGTAATAAAATAACATGAATATAGTAAGTACCAAAACTAATTAGCAGCAAAAACAATAAAATTGATACACGGGAATAAAACCACCGCATAGAGTCAATTACACCTTTTAGTAAATTAAAATCAACAGTGTTATTCCCCTCAGCGAGTTGGACAAAGCCGGTGGTTTTTAATTCGCGCACACCACTGAAAACATATGTAATATTGCGGGTAAACGAAGGATTAAATCCAAAATCAAGTAACCCTATGAACGAAGTTACTGTCATGAAAATAGTCCAGATACCCACGGTTTCTGCAGGCATCATGCGTAAAATAAGCGGCAATAATAAAACTGAGGCAGCAATCCTTAAGAAGGTAGCAGCGTAGTTCCATATTACGTCAGAACGTCCTATTAGCATTTATAAATGTCCTTGGAACACTGACATCTGTACGCATGATCCATCATAAATGACAAATCCTGGATAATCTGAACATACCAGCCGATTCCCTCCTCGATGGAGGTGAAAGTCATGAACCCCGCGACAATTTGCAAATCTTCCCTTTTGTTTAGGACCCAGATATCGTGCCCCGAATATATCCCTATAAGCAGTACTGCAGTCATTCGCTGAATTTACTCTGCAATATCCATAAGGTTTCCGGCAGGTCGCTGAAAGCCGGAGTGATTGATTACATCGGTCATTTTTTTTAGGAGACACCTTGTCCTCAAGTTACGCAGAAATATTGCAAACATTCATGTTTCAGATGCATCAAGCTGTGACCGACCAGGCCCGGTTCAAGGTTATATATTCTCGATATGCCACAGATATGTTCGCCTGATTCCTTCTTCAAGCGTAACCTTGTGCCGCCAGCCCAGCCCATGCATACGACTGACATCCTGAAGTTTACGAGGAGTGCCGTCGGACTTTGTCGGGTCGAAAACGAGATTGCCGGCAAAGCCCACCACCCTGCGAACGGTTTCCGCCAACTCGCGGATGGTTACATCCTCGCCTGTTCCAAGGTTGACAAAGCAAGGTTTGGGATAACACAGAAGCTCCCGTGAGATCGGCTCATCCGCCAATTCCATCAAGTGCATGCAGCCGTCTGCCATGTCGTCTACATACAAGAGCTCCCTGCGGGGCGTTCCGCTCCCCCAAACCACTACTTCGGGGGCATCTTTCAGCTTTGCCTCATGAAAGCGGCGGATCAGTGCAGGAAGCACATGGCTGTTTTCCGGATGGAAATTATCACCCGGCCCATAGAGATTGGTTGGCATGACGGCTATGAATTTAGTGCCGTATTGCCGGTTGTACGATTCGCACATCTTGATGCCGGCTATTTTTGCAATGGCATACGGTTCGTTGGTGGGTTCAAGGAGCCCGGTCAAAAGGTGTTCTTCCTTCATCGGTTGCGGCGCCAGCTGGGGATATATGCACGAAGAGCCAAGAAACAGCAATCGTTTGACGCCAGACAGATAAGATTGGTGTATGACATTGTTCTGAATGGCGAGATTAAGGTAGATGAATTCGCCCGGATAGGTATTGTTGGCATAAATGCCGCCGACCTTGGCTGCCGCAAGAAGGACATATTCCGGTTTTTCCCGCTGGAAAAACTCCGTTACGGCCTGTTGATTAGTCAGGTCAAGTTCGCTGATTTCCGGTAAAACCAGATTGGTGTAGCCGCGTGACGTCAATTGCCTGACAAGTGCAGAGCCGACAAGCCCTTTTGAACCGGCAACAAATATTTTCGAAGATTTATCCACAAGTTCTCCAGCGTGTAAATTGTATTTTTTGCATCCGGAATTATAAGCGATAATACTCCCTATACCACTCGACAAAACGGCCAATCCCGTTCTCAATGGAGGTCGCGGGCTTGAACCCCACGTCCTTCATCAGATCATCCACATCGGCATAGGTCGCCGGCACGTCGCCGGCCTGGAGGGGCAGAAGGTTCTTTTCCGCCCGCTTGCCCAGGCACTCTTCAAGCACCTCGATAAAATGCAGCAATTCTACGGGGCTGTTATTGCCGATGTTATAAAGCTTGAACGGCGCATAACTGGTGCCGGGGTCGGGCTGGTCGCCGCGCCATGAGGAATTCGAGGCGGGAATGGTGTCGACAACCCGCATCACCCCCTCCACAATATCGTCGATGTACGTGAAATCCCGCTGCATCTTGCCGTTGTTGAAGACATCGATCGGCTTGCCTTCCAGGATCGCCTTGGTAAAGAGGAACAAGGCCATGTCCGGGCGTCCCCATGGGCCATAGACGGTAAAAAAGCGCAGGCCGGTGGTGGGGATGTCATACAGGCTGGAATAGGTGTGGGCCATAAGTTCGTTGGCCTTCTTGGTGGCTGCATAAAGGGAAACAGGGTGGTCCACATTGTCGTGTACGGAGAAGGGCATCCTGGTGTTGGCTCCGTAGACCGAACTCGACGAAGCATAGACGAGATGTTGCACGTTGTTGTGACGGCAACCCTCCAGGACGTTCATGAAGCCGACAATGTTGCTGTCGATGTAAGTGTGGGGATTTTTAAGAGAGTAGCGCACCCCGGCCTGGGCAGCCAGGTTAACGACCTTGTCGAACCGCTCTTCGGAGAAGAGTCCCTCCATGGTGCCGCGGTCTTCAAGCGAGGCCTTGACGAACCGGAAGCCGGGGTGTCCTTCCAGTTGTTTCAGCCGCTCGTGCTTGAGCCGGACATCATAATAGTCGTTCAGGTTGTCAATGCCTATGACCTCGTCGCCTCTTCGCAGCAGGCGCTCGCTGAGATGATAACCGATAAAACCGGCTGCGCCGGTGACGAGAATTTTAGACATAGATGTAACTCCTGATTTTTTCGTACCCTTTACACTTCACTTTTTCACCCGTTCGCCCGCTTCTCTCTCTCGGCCTGTTTCAAGTCGGCGTCCACCATCATCTCCACGAGCTGATCGAAGCTCGTTTTCAGCTCCCACCCCAGTTGGCGTTTGGCTTTGGCAGGATCGCCCAAGAGAAGGTCTACCTCCGCCGGGCGGAAATACCTGGGATCGATCCTGACCACGACCTCACCGGTTTTCGTGTCGATCCCGGTTTCATCGGTGCCGTTTCCCTGCCACTCAAGCGGCATGTCGAGCCGCTCGAAAACCTTTTCGGCAAAGGTGCGCACCGACCAGGTTTCACCGGTGGCGATGACGTAGTCGTCTGCCCGGTCCTGCTGCATCATCAGCCACATGGCTTCCACGTAGTCGCCGGCAAAGCCCCAGTCGCGCTTGGCGTCCAGGTTGCCCAAGTAGAGACATGGCTGCATGCCAAGCTTGATGCGCGCCGCGGCGCGGGTGATCTTGCGGGTGACAAAGGTCTCCCCGCGGCGGGGCGATTCGTGGTTGAAGAGGATGCCGTTGCAGGCGTACATGTTGTAGCTTTCGCGGTAGTTCTGCGTAATGTAGAAGGCATAGGCCTTGGCGCAGGCATAGGGGGAACGGGGATAGAACGGCGTGGTCTCCTTCTGGGGGGTCTCCACCACCTTGCCGTAGAGTTCCGAGGAGGATGCCTGGTAGAATCTCGTGGTAAGACCGGTCTCGCGGATACCCTCAAGGATGCGCACCGCACCCAGGGCATCCACCTCGCCGGTATATTCAGGGACGTCAAAGGAGACGCGCACGTGGCTCTGGGCGCCCAGGTTGTAGATCTCGGCCGGCTGGATGTCGCGCAGCAAGAGGTTGATGGAACTGGCGTCGTTCAGGTCGCCGTAATGCAAAAAAAGACGCACATCCTTTTCGTGCGGATCACGGTAGATATGGTTGATGCGGCCGGTATTGAAGGAGGAGGAGCGGCGGATCATGCCGTGGACCTCATAGCCTTTTTCCAGCAAAAGCTCAGCCAGATATGAACCGTCCTGGCCGGTAATGCCGGTGATGAGCGCCTTCTTCATTACAGCCTCCTGATGTTGACATTAGAGAAGTATATCAGTACCTAAGTTTGTGACAATAGCACAGCCGCTGCAACCAATACAAAAAAAAATCAGAAAGACCATATATATCATGTTTTTGCATAGAATATATGGGCCAATCGAGATTGTTTTATATAAGCAGCTATAACCTGCCTTGGAGGCCAGTGCTGTTAGTCTTGGCAAGTGCTTGACAGGCTATTGGGGCTGGTGCGGTTGACGGCGACGCAAGTGTGGTTTGTTTCATCAAGGAGCCGCTGTGACGAAAGGATTCAAAGAGCCGCACTTGCAACACATGATGCTAAAGGTAGGGGGAAAAGAGACGTGCGCAATTATCTCTAAGCATGGTTGGCAGGGATCGCTTGTCAAGTTCCTCCTGCGTCACCTCGCGGGACGCCTCGAAGGTTTGTTCGAAGTGCCGATTGAGTCTTTCGGCAAACTCTTCCTCGAACACGCTCAGATCGAGCTCGAAATTGAGGCGGAGGCTGCGGGGGTCGAGATTGGCCGAGCCAACCAGCGACCAGACGTCATCCACCAGGAACAGCTTGGTGTGGGCGAACGGCGGCGGCTGGTAGAATACCCTGATGCCGTTGGCCAGAAGTTCCCATAAAAGCCCCCGGGTTGCCCAGTGGATAAACGGCAGGTTGTTGAGGCCGGGCAGGATAATGCGCACGTCCACGCCGCGCAGGGCCGTGGTGATCAGGGCTGCTATCATCGGGCGGTCGGGGATGAAGTATGGTGTCATGATGCGTACGGACCTTTTGGCGCATGAAAGCGCCCCCATCATGATGTGCTCCAGTTTGCGGAAGTCCTTGTCCGGTCCGTCGCTTATGGATCGTGCAAGCGCGGCGCCCATGGGTTCGAGGGCCGGGAAAAAGGATGGCGCGTCCAGTCGTTCGCCGGTCACGAAATGCCAATCCTCCAGAAATGTCCTTTGCAGGTCGGCCACGACCGGGCCTTGGACGGAAAAGTGCATGTCGTGGATGGCGATTGCCTTGTCGGTGGAGCTGGGTTGGTGGCGGCTGCGGATATTCATGCCGCCGGTGAAGGCCTCGCGGCCGTCGATGATCAGCAGTTTGCGATGGTTGCGCAGGTTGATGTAGGCGCCGTGTCTCAAGGGTAGATAACGGACCAGACGCACCTTGCTGCCTGCCAGTGCCGTGCGGGGTGAGCGACGGCTGTATTTTTCCCCCAGGGCATCGATGATGATCCGTACCTCGACACCGCGCCGTGCCGCGTCGCTCAGATGCGAGACGAATTCCGCGCCTATGCCGTCGGCGTCGAAGATGTAGCTGCACAGATTGATGTTCCCTTCTGCCCGCCTGATGGCAGACAGCATGGCCGGATAGGCCTCTTCCCCGTTAAAAAGCGGCGTTATGCGGTTCCCCCCCAAAAGCCGGGTCTGAACCACCCGGTCCGCCAGTACGCGCAGATCGTCCAGATGGGCCGCGGCCTGCGGGAGCGTTGGCGCTGCACCGAGTTGTTCATCGAAGGGGTGCAGTTCGCTTTCGCTGAGTCTGCGGCCGCTTTCCTGCCACCTTCGTGCCCGGCGGGAGATGCGGTTGACCCCAAGACACCAGTAAAGGAACGGGCCGAGCAATGGGAGCGTCAGGCTTATGCTCAGCCAGCCCAGGGCCGAACGGGAATCCCGTTTGTGGAGCAGGGCATGTCCGGCCGTGGCCAAGGAAAGCAGTAAGGCGCAGAGGACAAACAGGATGATGAAGATGTAATCCATGAATAGAGGCTTATGCGGGATCAACGAGGATGGCGTCTCCGTCCATTTGGACGGGAAAGGTTTTAAGGGTGAAATCGGGATGGTCGGTGCACCTGCCGTCGGTCAGGCTGAAGCGATAACCGTGGCGCGGGCAGGCGATATAGCCATCCTTTACGATGGCCGCGGTCAAGGGGGCTCCCTGATGTGGGCATTCGTTCTCGCAGGCGAAGATAGCACCTTTGATATTGACCAGAAGAATCTCCCTGCCTAACATGGTGACAACCTTTTTACCGAAGTTTGGGACCTCGTTGATCTTTGCCACCGGTATCACGGGAACACCTCCAGAAAAATTCTTTTTAATATTTTACTTTAAAAGCAAGTAAAGTCAAATGCTTTCAACCCATGCATAAAATGAGAGCAGGCACCAAAAAGGCATGGAATAAACGTAACTAAAAGAATCTTTGAGGGTAAAGCTGTAAAAATAATCATTTGGCAAAAAAACTGATTAATAAATGGGCAGGACAAAGGCTATTCAAAGTTTAAAATACCCCTCTTTACATTTAATATGTTACAACCATATGACATAAAAGCAAAAAAATAAAATGGCACACTCCGTGCTAATTAACCGTCAAGCGAGGTGAAGAACAATAAAATAAAATTTCCCCATGACATATTTGCTCTACAGAACGTGCACGATGAAATCAGCAGTGCTTTCACCCGTTCACAGTTCAAAATCAACGATGAAAAGGAGAGGAAAGATGAAGCTTGGCAAAGTATTGGCAGCAACAATGGCGGTAGTGGCTTTAAGCTGTGGCACGGCAATGGCGATCCCTTCAGAGCAGATCGCGATACCTTCGACAGATGCAAAAGGTTTCAAGGAAGTAACCGTCAACGTAATCAGCACGGAACGTTTCTCGTCCAAACCGGACGCGGGCGCCAGTTCCTATGACGCCGGCGTTCTCGTCGGCGTCCTCCCGTACGAATCCCTCAAGTTGGAAGTCGGCTTCGACTATCTCACATCCAATCTTCAGATGGATAACTCCGCCGATAATCATCCCTTTTACTTCAATGCCAAGCTGGCTACACCCGAGGATCTGGGAGTCAAGGGAATGCCGGCCTTTGCCGTCGGCGCCTACAATCTCGGCTTCTACGACAAACCCGAGAGAAAGCTGGTAAACACAGGTGATGTGCTTTCTACCCGTCAGAACCTCGTTTACGGCCTTGTCGCCAAGACCTGTCCAAAGCTCGGCCGTTTTTCCGTAGGTGGCTACTACGGTGCGGCACGTGCCCTGGCATCCAACGGCAATCCTCCTAATACCAACAACAACAGCGGCCTCATGGCCTCCTGGGACCGCAGCATGACCGAGATCTCAGACAAGCTCTGGCTGGGCATCGACTACATGAGCGGCAACAATGCCAACGGCGAACTCGGTATGGGCGGGTCGTGGGCCTTCTCCAAGCAGGTCACCCTTCTGGTCGGCGTCCAGGTATTCAATCCCGGCTATAGTCTTTCCGCAGCGGATAACGGTTCTATCCCCGGTGGCAAACCGGCCTTCACCACCCAGCTCTTCATCAATCTTCCCTAGTTTCCATCCGGAAACCCGGATGAGAAACTATTGATTGGTTTCCGATTCGGAAAGGAGGGATTTTGCGTCCAGGCAAGGAAATCAAGGGATTGCGCGGAGGCGTACGCCGGTACGCCGCACAAGCAAGCCCGAAGATTGACGCTGCATGGGCGGAAAAGAACCCTTTCCGGACGGAAACTCCCTAGCTGTTCCTCCTTTAATGCAGGGGCGACAACGCCCCCGCCTTTTTAAAGGAGCAAGCCCATACAAAGTTGGAAACGGAACTTCCCCGATGTTTTCCTTCCGGTGGCGACGAAGCCCCTGGACGCTCCTGGGGATAACGGCAAACAAATTACGAAAGGGTCAATGGTGCCCCTTTCAGGCAGCATTATGAAAGGAGTCCACCATGGCAAACGAACAACAACCCTCCAGAGGAACGCTCGGCCTGACCGGCCTGACGATGAACGCTATGGCGTTGATCGCCCCTGGCGCCTTCCTCTGGCTGACATTCCAGATGCAATCTCTGTACGGGGCCCCCATGGCCGGATGCTCCATGTGGTTCGGCATCCTCTTTGCCCTCCTGCTCTGTTTGGCAACGGCCTATAGCTATGCCGAGTTGTCGAAGATCTATCCCGGGCCTGGTTCCTCGTACCTTTATGCCGAACAGGCATTCCTCTCCAAGACCCATGCCTTCAAGTTCGCCCGTATTGCCAAATTCGCCACCGGCTGGGCCAGCCACCTGTACTATTGGGTCTACCCCGGCGTCATGGTCGGCGTGACGGCGATCCTGGCAGGGTTCCTGTTGAACCAGTTCTGGCCAGACACCTTCAGCGGCACCTACAACAGCCCGCTGTTCATGGGACTGTTCTGCATCATCTTCGCCTTTGGCGTGGCCTACATCGCCTTCCGTGGAGCGACCGGAACCACCGCGGTCAACGTGGTGATCAACATCATCCAGATCTCGGCACTGCTGGTTTTCTCGGTGATGGCCATCGGCTACCGCTCCCAGCATCCCCAGGGCTCCACGGCATATCACCTCTCAAACGGCGTCGCCGTCAACTATCAGGTCGCCCAGGAGGTGGTGAAGGACGACAAAGGTGTTCCCCAACCGGTGCTGGTTGACGGCAAACCCAGCCTGGACAAGGACGGCAAGCCGGTCTACCAGATGCAGGACATGAAAGACGAGAAGAGCGGGGATCCGATCGGCGCCGACAAGGACGGCAAGCCGGTTAAGGATCCGAAGCTGGCCGCACCCTTTACGATTGACTATAAAGACGGCGCGATCACCAAGGACGACAAAGGGGTGGAAACCTTCAACTACCATGCAACGGCAAGCTCTGTCGTAGCCCCCCACGGCTTTAACTTCATCTTCATCCAGGCCGCCATCGCCATCCTGATCCTGGTCGGTTTCGAATCCGTCACGGCCATGGGAGAAGAGGCCAAGAACCCCAAGAAGGACATCCCGCGCGCAGTGCTTTTGTCATTGGTGATCCAGGGGGCGGTCTGCTACCTGATCGAGTATTTCGCCGCAAACTACATGCTGAACAACGGCTATACCATCCCGAACGCCGGTGCTTCCGGCGCGCCCATAGGCGACATGATGGTCATCGTCGGCACCTGGCTGTTCGGCAGCGCCGCTGCCGGCAAGGCCTTCATGCTGGTCCAGGCCCTGACGGTGTTCCTGGCGTTGATCGGCACGACCCTGTCCTGTCTCTCTACCGGCGCCCGCGTCACCTACGCCATGGGGCGTGACGAGGAGGTGCCCTCACATTTCGGCATGCTTCACGGCAAAAACATGTCGCCCCACAAGGCGATCTGGGCCCTGGCGCTGATCTCCGCCATCATCGGCATCGTTACCGTGTCGGTGTACCTGGGAGGCCAGTCCACCCCGCTAGCGGCCCTGGACAAGCACAACTTCTGGTACAGCTTCGGCATCTTTGCGCCGGAACTGTACACCAAGCTCCCCAACACCCTGCTGATCGTGACGCTGGTCAGCAATTTCGGCACGTTCCTGCTCTACATGTTCACCTGCTGGATCGCCATGATGGCCTTCAAGGAACACCATACCTTCAACACGATCAAGCACATAGTCATCCCTGTTTTCGGCTTGCTTGCAAACCTGGTGATCATGCTGTTCTACCTGATCGGGCCCTTCATGGTCAGCGGCATGAGTTGGAAGGAACCGTACATCGCGCTGGGCATCTGCGCAGTGTGGGGTATCTACGGCGCCATCTACTTCCTCAAGTCCAGCAAGGCCAAGGGCAAGGAAGTGCTGCTCAGCAGCAAACCGACGGCAGCCTAGGTCTTCCTGCATGGCGTCCATCGTCATTGCAACGAAGAAGTAACTCGGGACGGTTACCCTCACGGGTGGCCGTCCCGTATTTTTCTCAGAGGCTTTCAATCCAGGGCAATACGTGTTAAGGAGGTTGGCAACAATAATATGAACACCCTGCATCTCAGCGCATTTTTTGTTCAACTTATTATTGCTAATCTCCCAAAGAGCTTACTATGGAACTAACCTACTCTGAACTGTCGTCACCAGGACCGGTCCGCGATCACAACGAGGATTACGTGGGCTTCTGGCAGCCCCAAACCCTTGAGGAAAAGCGCAGCCGCGGCACCGTCGTTGCGCTGGCCGATGGCGTGGGGGGGATGGACCGAGGCGAGGTTGCCAGCCGCATGGCGGTTGAGACGGCGCTGGCGACCTTTCGCGAGGATCCGGAAGAGGATAAAACGCCGCAGCAGTTGATAACCCAGATGTTTAACGCCGCCAACCTGGCGGTGTTCGACAAAGGCATGGAGAACCACGGCAAGTCCCGCATGGCGACGACCTTGTGCCTCGTTGTGCTGCGTAACGATGAAATCGTGGTTGGCAATGTGGGGGATTCGCGGGTCTATCTGGTACGCAAGGGCGAGATCAAGCAGCTGTCCACGGACCATTCCTACGTCGGCATGCAACAGAAGTTCGGCCTTATCTCCGAACAGGACGCCAAGACCAGCGACCATCGCAACATCCTGACCCGCAGCATCGGGCAGGATCCGGTCGTCAGGGTCGATGTGGAGAGTACCACGGCGTTCAAGGGAGACCGGGTCGTGCTCTGCTCCGACGGTCTGTATGCTTATGTCGCGGACAGCGAGATCGCGGATATCGTATTCCGTTTTTCCCCGGCCCAGGCGTGTCGCCAGTTGATCGCCCTGGCCGAACAGCGCGGCACCGACGATAACCTTTCCGTACAGGTACTGCTCGTCAACGAGGTAGAAAAGTTTTCGTACTACCGGGGCGTGCCGATGTACCACGAGCAAGCGGCGGCCAAGACATCCGGGTATGAACTCCAGCCGGGGAAGACACTCGACAACCGGTTTTTCATCGACGAGACCGTCACCCGCAGCGGCATGGCAACCATCTTCAAGGCAACCGACCTGAAGACCAAGGAAACAGTGGCCGTAAAGGTGCCGTTCATGGAGTTTGAAAGCGACCCCGGCTTCTACGCGCGGTTCCAGCGCGAGGAGGAGATCGGAAGCCGTCTCCATCACCCCTATATCCTGAGATTCATCCCCGAAGAGGAAGAAGAGCACCGCAGCCGGCCCTACATCGTGACCGAGTATCTCCGGGGCTATACGCTGGCACATCTGTTGAACAGCGTTCGCCCGATGCCGGAAAAGGACGCGCTCAGGTTTGCCTGCCGCCTCTGCGAGGCAGTGGGGTACATGCACGAGCAGGGCGTCATCCACCGTGACCTGAAGCCCCAGAACATCATGATCTGCTACGACGGCACAATTCGGATCATGGACTTCGGGATCGCCAAATCCGCGGAAGGAAGGCGAATAACCTTTACCGGATTTACCCCGGCGGTGGGAACCCCTGATTACATGGCCCCAGAACAGGTCAAAGGCAAGCGCGGCGACGAGCGGACCGACATCTACAGCCTGGGCGCCATGCTCTATGAGATGGTGGCCGGTGCAACGCCGTTCGAGTGCGAGAATGACAACCTGTTCGTGATCATGAACGCCCGCGTCACCGGGGATCCGGTTGCACCGCGCAAACGCAACCCCAATGTGTCGCCACAAATCGAAGAAGTCATCCTCCATGCCATGGAACGCGACCCGAATAAACGTTTTCAGACGGCAAAGGCGATGAAAGCGGAACTGGACAATCCCGGTTCGGTGCAATTGACCGGCCGTTGCGACCGGCTTCAGGCGCCGTCGGCGCTGACACCCGGAGGAACCAAGGTGCGCTGGATAGTGGTGGGAGTTGTAGCCGCTCTTCTCATCCTGGGCCTGTTGCTCTGGCTGATTATCAAACGCGGGACAGCGCATTAAGCCCAGATAGTCGGAAGATCTGGATTGAAAGAAAGGATGTTGTTATGACGCTGCTTGCCTGGATCGTATTTTTTGCCGCCGCAATCCTGGAGGTCGGCGGTGACGCTGTTATCAGGCGAGGGCTGCGCGGCGGTGTCGTCTGGTTCATTGTACTCGGATTTGTGACGCTGGGATGTTATGGCGTGGTTGTCAACACGGTCAAATGGGACTTCTCCCGGCTTTTGGGGGTCTACGTCGCCGTCTTTGCCGTGGTAAGCGTCCTCACAGGTCGTTTTGTTTTCAAGGAGACGATTCCCCCCTCGACCTGGATAGGTCTCGCCATCATCGTTGTCGGAGGTGCGGTGATACAGGCAGGGCACGGCTAAGAGTATTTCCGGGTGGCATGCAATGTACCCTGTCCATGCGTAAAAACAGGCAACGGCGCCGATTCATCCAAGGGTGAAGAGCGCCTTTTTTCGTCTATACTTGATTGCAAACGTTAAACGAACGATAGGAAGGAGAGAAAACAGTGAAAGGCATTCACGGGAAACATTTCAGCGCCATCTGTGTTTTTCTGGTGGGACTGGGGCTTGCCGCCGTTGTCTTCTCGGATGACAAGCCGCCGCAGCGGCCGGCTTCGGCCGGAGAGGCCACCGCTTACGCCCCCGCAGCACATTCTGCCGATGTTCTGCCCGCAACCACGGGACTTAAACCGGACCCATCCGGCACAAATACCGGCGGGGCGGCTGATGTTGCCGGTGCAACGGTAAATGGGCCGACGGCGGCCGACCTGAAAAATATGGCGACAAACGAGCCGCTTGCCTTGAAACTGGCCGACGTCGTAGGTCACGAGAGGATCGCCCTCAATTTCATGTGGACGCTGGTCTGCGGTTTTCTCGTCTTTTTCATGCAGGCCGGCTTTGCGATGGTGGAAACCGGTTTTACCAGAGCCAAGAATGCCGCCCATACCATGTCGATGAACATGATGGTCTTTGTCTTCGGGGTACTCGGCTACTGGATATGCGGCTATGCGATCCAGATGGGGGGCGTCGGAGCCGTGCCGCTGGCGGGGGGGACCGGTCTTTTGAACGGTGAATTCATTTTACACTTGTTCGGCAAAGACTTTGGCCTCTTCGGCACCAAGGGATTCTTTCTTTCCAGCGTCGGCTACGATGTCTCGATCGTCACCCTCTTTCTGTTCCAGGTGGTTTTCATGGACACGGCGGCCACCATACCGACCGGCGCCATGGCGGAGCGCTGGAGCTTCAAGTCTTTTGTCATCTTCGGGTTCTTCATATCCATGTTCATCTACCCCCTCTATGCGAACTGGGTCTGGGGCGGAGGTTGGCTTTCGCAGCTCGGCAGGAATTTCGGTCTCGGCCATGGCGTCCTGGACTTTGCCGGCTCTTCGGTCGTGCATATGGTGGGAGGTGTTTCGGCGCTGGCCGGCGCCAAGGTGCTTGGACCGCGTATCGGGAAATACCGCAAAGACGGAACACCAAATGCGATACCCGGGCATCACATCCCCATGGCCATCGTCGGCTGCCTGGTGCTCTTCTTCGGCTGGTTCGGATTCAATACAGGCTCGACACTTGCCGGGACAGACCTGCGCATCGGGGTGATCGCGGTCAATACCATGCTGGCATCCGCTGGGGCCTCGTTCTCGGCCATGCTCTACATGTGGCTCATGTACGGTAAACCGGACCTCTCCATGTGCGCCAACGGCTTGCTGGCGGGGCTGGTTGCCATCACGGCGCCCTGCGCCTTCGTGAGTACCGTCGGAGCGGTCGTCATCGGACTTGTGGCCGGGGTGCTCTGCTGCCTGAGCGTCTTTTTCGTCGAGCGCAAACTAAAGGTGGATGATCCCGTGGGCGCGGTATCCGTCCACGGCGCGTGCGGCGCATGGGGCATGATCGCATTGGGGCTTTTCGCCGACGGCACCTATGGTGATGGCCTGAACAACGTTCCCGGCACGGTGAAAGGGTTGTTCTATGGAGGGCAGTCGCAATTCGTGGCGGAGCTCATCGGGGTGTTCGTGAACCTTGTCTTCGTGTTCGGGGTGATGTACGCCTTCTTCAAGGTCCTCAACAGGTTCATCCCGCTCAGGGTGCCCACTGAAGTCGAACTGGAAGGGCTGGACCGCCACGAGGTGGCTGTCGAGGCCTATCCGGATTTCAACCAGAGGAGGACTCCGTTTTCCTGAGAACCCGGGTTCCAACCGTTGCCTGGCGTCACATGATCAGACGTTCGGATACCAGGCACAAACCAGTTGGATTGCCATATGGAAATATCCGCCGAATTATTCAGCTTCATGCCTAAAATATGGGCAGCGCAGAGATTCGCTTTCAACAAAAGTGCTGTAAAATTAATCAATTAACCCGTGCGTTAGGCTGGCACGGCCTGTGCAAACGCAGTGTGCAATGTGGTAATAATTTCAACATGGAAAGAGAATGGAGGTAAGCAATGAAGCTTGTCGAAGCAATCATAAAACCATTCAAGCTGGACGAGGTAAAAGATGCGCTCAACGACATAGGTATCGAGGGCATTACTGTTTCGGAAGTCAAGGGCTTCGGCCGCCAGAAAGGCCATACGGAATTGTATCGCGGCGCCGAATACGTCGTTGACTTCATCCCCAAGATCAAGCTTGAGATCGCAATCTCGGACGAACTGGTCGCCAAGGTGGTGGAGACCATCGAGACATCGGCAAGGACGGGAAGAATCGGCGATGGCAAGATATTCGTTATTCCACTGGATGAAGCCCTGAGGATCAGGACCGGCGAGAAGGGGAACGAAGCGGTCTAGTGCATTGTTATTAAGAATCCCATCTGCGGATCATACATACATCGGAGGTTTGACATGGTACAAAGTCGTATCGTTTTTCCTAACGGCAGCGCAGCCCTCAGTGAGACACCCCTCTTTCGACGTTCAATGAAGCATCTGGCAGCAATCATAATCCTGGCATCATTCGCCTTTCTCGCACCCCTTGCGGTGTCGGCGGAAGAAGCAAAGACTCCAGCACCTGCGGTATCCGCCCCAGTCTCGACACCTGTTGCCGCTGCTGCGGCATCAGTCTCAACCCCGGCTCCGGCTGCACCCAAAAATGTCGATCCGGTCCTGAATACAGGGGATACAGCCTGGATGCTTGCTTCCGCGGCCCTGGTGCTTCTGATGACCCCTGGTTTGGCGCTGTTCTACGGCGGTATGGTCCGTCAGAAGAACGTGCTCTCCACGTTCATGCATTCATTTGTCGCGCTTGGCATCGTCGGTGTTCAATGGGCAGTCGTGGGCTATTCGCTGGCCTTCGGCCCCGACGTGTTCGGCGGGCTTATCGGGAACTTGAGCAAGGTCATGCTCAACGGCCTTATTTCCTTTAAAGACGGCACTCCGGTTTATGCGCTTTTCCAGAATGTCGCCACAGAACCCGGGGCAATCCCGGAATATGTTTTTGCCATGTACCAGGCGATGTTTGCCATCATCACCGTGGCTCTCATATCCGGAACCATTGCCGAGCGGGTCAAATTTTCCACATACTGTGTTTTTGTTCTGATATGGACCACCCTGGTTTATGACCCGCTGGCTCACTGGGTCTGGATGAGTGACGGCTGGCTCGCCAAGAAAGGCGCCCTGGACTTTGCCGGTGGTACGGTTGTTCACCTCTCCTCAGGCGTTTCCGCTGCCGCCGCGCTCATCTTTCTCGGCAAACGGCAGGGCTATCCGACAGAGCGCATGGCGCCTCATAATCTTCCCATGACCCTGCTTGGAGTCGGTCTCCTCTGGTTCGGCTGGTTCGGCTTCAATGCAGGCAGCGCCATCGTTGGTCCCAACTGCTCCGACGCATCGGGCGGTCTGGCCGGCCTGGCCTTCACCACCACTACAATCGCACCAGCCGCCGCCGGACTTTCCTGGATGATCGCTGAGTGGCTCCATTCCGGAAAACCCTCGGCCCTCGGTTTCGGCTCCGGCGTTGTGGCCGGTTTGGTCGTGATCACCCCAGCAGCCGGTTTCGTTCAGCCTGGTGCAGCCCTGATCATGGGCGCCATGGCCGGTCTTATCTGTTACGGAGGCATACTGCTGAAAGCAAAATTCAAATATGACGATGCGCTCGACGTTCTGGGCGTTCACGGTTTGGGCGGCGCCAGCGGCGCACTTTTGACCGGTATATTCGCCACCGTCGGCGCCAAGGGACTTCTGGGTGGTGATGTGAAACAATTTGTCACCCAGATCATTGCGGTTGCAGCAGCCGGCGCTTACGCCTTCATCGTCACCCTGGTCATCGCCTTTGTTCTCGACAAGACCATGGGGCTCAGGGTTGAGAGGGAAGACGAAATCATCGGCCTCGACCAGACGCAACATTCCGAGTCAGGCTACAATATGTAACATGCGCTTTTAAGTGTCCTGTGCGGTCGGTAGCCGCGCAGGACACTGACACCATGCCGCCCGAAGAAGCGGAAGCCGCCATTGCGGCGGCTATCCGCACTTGACACTTACTCTGACGATTCGCCCGGAGATCAGCATGGACAGCCCGGAAGAAAGGCACATCGACGGAGCCATCAGTCAAGAGCTTCTCAAGCAATTGGCGTACAACGAGAAGATGTCTGAACTCGGCAGGATATCCGCCGGAGTGGTACATGAACTTAACGCGCCGCTCTCCGTCATCATCTCAGCGTCCCAGATGATTTTGCGGGAAGCGGATGTGCCGGAGTTTGTCCGCGAAATGGTTGACCGGATCAGCTCCGAGGCCCTGCGGCTCTCCCAGTTGACGCGCGGGTTACTGAATTTCAGCAGCCAGGAGGAAACCGAATCCGGTGGAGAGGCGGACGTCAACCTGACGGTGGAGTTCGTGCTGGACTTCCTGCGCTATGAAGCGGCCCGGCGCGGGGTAACGCTTCTGCGCAAGCTCGACTATCATCTGCCGGTCATCGAGGTCGGCGCAAACCTTTTGAAGCAGGTCCTGCTCAACATCATCATGAATGCCCTGCAAGCCATGGAAAGGGACGGGGGCAGCCTGATGGTCGAAACCATGGCGCCAGGGGCGGGAAAGGTCAGCATGGTCATCGTCGATACCGGCCCCGGAATCCCGGAGACATCGCTCACCAGGATATTCGAACCCTATTTCACCACCAAAAGACCTGGTGAAGGCACAGGCCTTGGTCTGTTCGTAACCAAGAGGCTGGTGGAGAACCTGGGTGGGAATATTGAGGTCAGGAGCACGGAAGGGGAAGGCACGACCTTTATCGTGACATTCGCTGTTGAAGAGTAATGATCTTAATAAACCGCTGCCCGCACTGAAAACAGTTTTGAATAAGTAAGAATGCCTTTCGGGCGAACGGTTATTGCCGGACATCCTGATGTTGTTCGCTGCCTTTCATGGACCGAAAGCATCTCTTGGCCGCCGTTGAATACGTGGTCTGACCGTTGTCCTACAGGCTATTCTGGGCCAATTCCTCCACCAGCTTCTTCTGCGCAGCATTCAGCGATCCCGGCACCTGGATAGTTATCTTGACGTAAAGATCCCCCTTGGTGTTCGATCCCAGCGGCTTCACGCCGCACCCCTTCAGGCGAATTTTCGTGCCGGCCTGAATGCCTGCCGGCACTTTGATGCGTTTATCGCCCTCCAGGGTTGGCACATCCAGCGACGTGCCCAGGCAGGCCGCGCTGAACGGTATGGAGCGCTCCACGAACAGGTCGCCCCCCTCGCGGGTAAAGACCGGATCGGGCAGCACTCGGATGATCAGGTAGAGGTCGCCCGTCTGGCCGCCTCCTTCCCCTTGCCCACCTTTGCCGGCTATACGGACCTTGCTGCCGTTTTCCACGCCGGCCGGTATCTTTACCTTCAGTTCCTCCCGGTTGCCGTTCCTGCGGAAAGCCACCAACTTCTCGGCTCCTTGGGCGGCGTCGCGGAAGCTGACGTCGGTCTCCATCTCCAGATCCGCCCCCTTTTGGGGCGCTGCCCTAAAGCCGCCCCGTCCCCCGCGCCCGAAGCCTCCGCCGAACAGGCGTGAAAGGATGTCCTCGCCGGCTCCGGCACCCATGTCCTTGTAAGCATTGCTGAAGTCAAAACCGCGGAAGATATCCTCCTGGCTGTACTGGCGATGAAAACCGCTGGAGCCGAAGGTGTCGTACTCTTCCTTCTTATTGGCATCGGAGAGCACGGCATAGGCCTCGTTGATCTCCTTGAACTTATCCTCCGACGCCTTGTCGCCCGGGTTGCGGTCGGGGTGATACTTGACCGCCAGCTTGCGGAAGGCCTTCTTGATTTCATCCGGGGTTGCTTTCTTATCGACGCCGAGCGCCTTGTAATAATCCGCCTGTGCCATGGTATTTGTCCTTTGCAGTGCTTCTCTCTTAAGCAAAATGTAATGGTTGAATGTCCTCCTGTCAATGAATCACTTTTAGCCGCCCGCTTTTCTGAGAAAACATTCACTTTCCTGCTTGACAAGTACCGTTTAGCTAACTAACATTTAGTTAGCCGAACAATTGTGGCACTCTTCTTGGGACGGATCATGGAAAAGATCGAACGGATAGCGCAGCTCTACCCGGTCATCATGCGGGTCATGGGGAGGATCAGGAGCATAGTCCATGAAGGGATGGACCTGACCTACAACCAGTACAAGATGCTGCTGACGATCTATGACAAGGGCAACTGCCCGCTGAACGTGCTGGCCAGGGAACTCCACATCGCCATGAGCTCGGCCAGCGAGATGGTGGACCGGCTGGTCAACCAGGGGTTTGTGTTCAGGACAGTGGACGAGGATAACCGTCGCCAGGTGATGATTTACACGACGGAAAAGGGGGAGGAGCTGATCCGGGAGTTGCGGCGCGGCATCGTGGAGAATTATCGTACCCTGCTGGAGCGGCTGCCGCCACTGGACCAGGAGCGGCTGGTAGTCGCCTTTGAAAGCCTGGCGGAGATTCTCGGCAAGCTGGAATAGCACACTAAGATGTTGACGCATGAAGGGGGATGGGATGAAAAAGGTGATCGTGGTAGGTGGCGGGATATCCGGTCTGTCAACAGCCTGGCTGCTCAGGGATAAGGCGCGCAAGGCGGGAGTGGACCTGGACCTGGCCCTGCTGGAGAAGGAAGAGCGGGTCGGCGGCAAGATATTGAGCGTCAAGGCCGACGGCTATACCTGCGAGTGGGGACCCAACGGTTTTCTCGACAGCAAGCCCCAGACCCTGGAACTCTGTTCCGCCATCGGCGTGGACGGCAAGCTGCACCGGAGCAACGACAACGCCCGCAAACGCTTCATCTATTCAGGAGGGGAGCTGCACCGCCTGCCGGAGAACGGCTCGTCATTCCTTAAAAGCCGGTTGATCTCCTGGCCAGGAAAACTTCGCCTGGCACTGGAGCCGACACCGTTCATCGCCAAGGCCCCGGAGGGAGTGGATGAAACCCTGGCAGCTTTCGGACGCCGCAGGCTGGGTCAGGAGGCGCTGGACAAGCTCATCGCACCCATGGTGTCGGGCATCTTTGCCGGCGATCCGGAGACCATGTCGCTGGTCTCCTGTTTTCCGCGCATTGCCGAGCTGGAGCGGGACTACGGCGGGCTGGTCCGGGCCATGATCATGCTGGCGAAGAAGAAAAAAAAGGAACGGGCCGAGGGTAAGGCGGTCTCCAGCGCCGCCGGGCCGGGTGGTGTCCTGACCTCGTTCCGCGAGGGGATCCAGTTCCTTACCGATGCCCTGGCCGCGTCCCTTGGGGACATCGTCAAACCTGCCACCCCGGTGGTGGCCGTGGAGAAGGGGCAAGGCGTCCCCTATCGACTGCGCTGCGCCGACGGCAGTGAACAGGACGCGGACGTGGTCATCGTCGCCGCTCCCGCCTTTGCAGCGGCCGACATGCTGGCCGGTCTGGATGCGGGGATCTCCGGCGTATTGCAACAGATCCCCTACGCCACCATGATCGTGATCTGTTCCGGCTACGAGCGCGACCGCATTGCCCATCAGTTGGACGGCTTCGGCTACCTGGTACCCAAAAAGGAGGGGCGCAGCATCCTCGGCACCCTGTGGGACTCCAGCATGTTCGAGAATCGCGCTCCGGAAGGCAAAGTGCTCCTGCGCAGCATGATGGGAGGTGCATGTTTCCCGGAATATATAAAGCTGAGCGACGACGAGGTGGCGGCACGGGTCAAGAGGGATCTCAAGGATCTTATGGGAATTGACGTTGAACCGTCATTCTTGCGCATCTTCCGTCACGAACAGGCCATTCCCCAGTACACGACAGGGCACGGCAAACGGCTGGAGGCATTGGGGGCAGGATTACAGGCGCATCGCGGCCTGATCCTGACCGGCAACTCATACCGCGGCATCGGCCTCAACGACTGCGTGGCCGCTGCCCAGCGGGCATCGGACGAGGCGCTGGAACTGGCATAATACTGATTTTAAATCAAGGCGCTATCTCCATTGGCTCGACTCGACGTACGCCTTCGTCGCTTCAATCCTTGCCCTTGATCCGTCATTGATTTGAAATTGGTATAAATACCTATCTTGCAAAGGAGGCGCAGCATGTACAGCTCGGACAACGTCGGAAGGAACACAATAGCAATGGTGCTGGCCGGGGGCAGGGGAGAGCGGCTGAGCCCGCTGACCATGAGGCGTGCGAAGCCGAGCGTTTCGTTCGGCGGCAAGTACAAGATCATCGATTTCGTGCTCTCCAACCTGTTCAATTCAGGCATCAAGAAGGTCTACATCCTGACCCAGTACCGTGCCTACTCGCTCAACAAGCACATCCGCGAATCCTGGGGCAAGTGGACCGGCCTGGGCGAGTTCTACGTGGCAATTTCACCTGAAACCAGCAGCGAAAGCGAGGAGTGGTTCAAGGGAACCGCCGACGCCATCCTGCAGTACCTGCGGTTCGTCGAATCCTCGGATGCGGATTACGTGGCCGTTTTCGGCGGCGACCACATCTACAAGATGGATATCAGCCAGATGATCAACTACCACCGCATGAACCGGGCCGACATCACGATCGCCGCCCTTGAAGTGCCGGTGGAAGAGGCCAAACGCTTCGGCGTCTTTTCCGTGGACGATGATTCCAGGGTGACCGCATTTGCGGAAAAACCTGAGAACCCGGAAACAATTCCCGGCCGGGTGACCTGCTTCGCGTCCATGGGCAACTACATCTTTCCGACCAAGAAGCTGATCGAGGTGTTGCTGGAAGGCAAAAAGCAGCACGAAGACCTGGATTTCGGCAAACACGTCATCCCCATGATGCTGGAAAAGGGGGACCGGGTGTACGCATATAACTTCAATGACAACCATATCCCCGGAATGAAGGCCGAGGAGCGTGGCTACTGGAAGGATGTGGGCACCATCGATTCCTACTACGAGGCCAACATGGATCTGATCCACGTATCGCCGCAACTCAATCTCTACAACTACAAGTGGCCCATCCTCACCAACCAGGGCAATCTTCCGCCGGCCAAGACGATCTTTGACGAGGACGACCGCCGCGGCCAGAATATCGACTCGTACGTCTGTGCCGGGTGCATCACCAGCGGCAGCACGGTACGCAGGTCGATCATAGGGCCGCTGTGCAAGATAAACAGCTACAGCCTGGTGGAGGATTCCATCCTGTTTGAAAACGTGAACGTCGGCCGGCATGCCAGGATCAGAAAGACGATCATCGACAAGGGGGTGGTAATCCCGGACGGGACGGTCATCGGTTACGACCACGAGGAAGACCGGCGCAGTGGGTACACCGTAACGGAAACCGGGATCGTAGTGGTGCCGAGGAAAGACAGGTAGCTGGTTTTCGTCCGGAAACTCCGGATGAGAAACTATTGTTGGTTTCCGATTTGGAAACGAGAGAGGAGAACGGCAATGCCGGTCATAACCATCGATCTGTCCGCCATTTCAAAGGAAAAGAAGGCACACCTGGTGCAGAATCTGACCCGCGAGGCCAGCGACATCACCGGGATACCCCAGGAAAAGTTCATCGTCCTGATCAACGAGCTGGAGCGGGACAACATCGGCGTGGGGGGGCAGTTGCTTTCGGAGCGGGGGTAGGTGGGGGCGTAACGAGGAGAGGGTATGGGCAAAAGTAATCCCTTCATCCCTCTTCCCCCAATTCCCGCCAGCGGAAACAATCCACGGTATGGTCATTGACCATGCCGACCGCCTGCATGTGGGCGTAGCAGATAGTCGTGCCGACAAAACGAAAGCCGCGCCGCTTCAGGTCGCGGCTCATGGCGTCCGAGACCGGAGTGCTGGCTGGCACATCTTTCATGCTTTTCCAGGTATTTTTTACCGGCCTGCCATCCACGAAGCCCCACTGGTAGGCAGAAAACGAACCGAACTCCTCCCTGATCTTCAGAAAGGCCCTGGCATTGGTTATGGTCGATTCCACCTTCAGGCGGTTGCGCACAATGCCGGGATCAGCCAGCAAATCAGCCACCTTCTTGGCATCGAAACTGGCCACCGTTTCTGGATCGAACCCGGCAAAGGCGGCCCGGTAGGCCTCCCGCTTGCGCAGGATGGTGATCCAGGAGAGGCCGGCCTGAGCGCCTTCCAGTGTCAGGAATTCGAACAGCCGCCGGTCGTCGCGCACAGGCACGCCCCACTCTCGGTCGTGGTAGGCTTGGTATATAGGGTCGCTGCCCGCCCAGGTGCAACGGGATACTACATCAGGCGCTGCAAATGCGTTCGGCACGTTCATATCTCCTGTCGTTAGAGGGTTCATAGGCACCCACCCTTCTCCGTCAGCGGTTTACAAAAGTCCCCGCTCCACGAAGCTCACGTACTCCCCGTCCCCGACGATGATATGGTCCAGCACCTTGATTCCCATGAGTTCTCCTGCCTCGCGCAGGCGGCGGGTAACGGCTATATCCTCCCCGCTGGGGGCAGGATCGCCGGTGGGGTGGTTGTGGACCAGAATCATCGCGGCGGCGGACTCCTTGACGGCAGGGCTGAACACCTCGCGGGGGTGGACGATGCTCTGGTTGAGGGAACCCTCTGAAACCTGAACTCGGCGTATGATGCGATTTTTTCCGTCCAAAAGCAGTGCAAGGAAATACTCCTTGCGGCTGTCGCGGAATTCATGGTGGAAGTAGTCGAATACCTGCTGCGGCGAGGTGAAACGGTCGAAACGCTCAAGTTTGCGGGCCTGAAAACGCGAAGCCAGGGTAAAGGCGGCCTTGACGCCGGCAGCCTTGGCGAGCCCCATCCCTTTTATGGCGGTGAGCTCGGTTATGTCGGCATTGCCCAGTTCGCGCAGGTTGCTGCCGAAGTGGCTGATCAGTTTGCGTCCCAGGTCGATGGCGCTCTGGCCGGTGGTCGGGTCGCCGCTCCTGACTATCAGGGCCAGGAGTTCGGCATCGGTCAGGCCGGCGGCCCCCTGGTTGAGCAACTTCTCCCGAGGACGCTCATCCTGGGGCCATTCCTTGATTCCGCCGCTCATGACCGCCTCCCCCTGTTTTTATTCCAGATCTTCACCGACCTCTTCCATCTCACGCGTCATCTCAGCCATAGCGGCATCCCTGCGCCTGAAGACGACCACCAGCCAGTAACAGATAAAATAGGCTGCTACCGCGGCTACGAAACCGATAATCGAACATCCCAACAGCAATGATTTGGCATAGGGTTTGAGATGCTGCCATTCCAAACCTCTGAGCGCCAATTCATTGACCGGCTTTCCACGCAGGAAGCGGCCGAGCTTGTAACTGAACGCCAATGCCGGTACCACGGTCAAGGGGGTGTTGATCCAGGCGCCGCTGATGCAGGTAAGCTTGTTTAGGCGGAAGATTAAGGCGATTGCAATGGCTAAAGGGGTGTGGAGGCCGAAAAACGGGGTGAAGCTGATGAAGACGCCAACGGCAAAACCGGCCGCGATGTGGGCAGGGTGATTGTCCAGCGTCAGGATGGTTTTGAATCCATGAATGATTTTTTTCTTATTAAACATGCACGCTCCGGTGCCGGTAACTCTAAAGCCTGCTTGCCGATCTTGTCAACGTTTCCGACCATGCCGAGCTAAAATATCTGACATTAGTCATTTCTCGTACTGGATCTTCCGCTGTGCTGCGGCGGTTTCGGCTTGCGATACAGCCATCTGTCAATGCCAGGCAGCCGCAGCAGGCGGGCTGTTTTGAAAGCTCCCGGATCTTTTTTTACCGTTGGAGCGCTGGCCTTGCTACCGGTACGGATTCTTTTTCATGACCAGATTGAAAATAAAATGCTATTATACAGAGCATGAAGCAGGTGAAACAGCACAAACTGAAGAAATGGCTGCCCAAGTCCGTCCAGATGCTTAAGGGCTACACGCGGGCCGATCTTGCAGCCGACGCGACCAGCGGCATCACCGTCGGCCTGGTGGCCCTGCCGCTGGCCATGGCTTTCGGAATCTCCTCCGGCGTCACGCCCCAGGCCGGTATCTATACGGCGGTCATCGCCGGTTTCCTCATTTCGGCACTCGGAGGGTCGAGGACCCAAATCGGGGGACCGACCGGGGCATTCGTGGTGGTGATAGCAGCCATCATCGCCAGGCACGGGCTTTCGGGCCTGCTGATGGTCACCATGATGGCCGGCGTGATCCTGATATTTCTGGGGCTTACCGGGCTGGGGAGCGCTGTCAAGTTCATACCCCGGCCGGTTGTGATCGGCTTTACCAACGGCATCGCCGTCCTGATTGCATCCACCCAGATCAAGGATTTCCTGGGGTTGCGGGTGAGCGCCAAAGTACCCGGTGAATTCATCGAGCGGATGCGCTTCATCATCGAGAATCTGAACAAGGCCGATTTTACGGCAATTATGCTTGCCCTGGCCTCGTTGGCCGTGATCCTGATCGTGCCCCGTTTTACCCACCGCATACCGGGCTCAATAATAGCCATGTTGGGGGCCACGACCTGTGTCGCCCTGTTGGGCCTCCCGGTGGAAACCATCGGCAGCAAGTTCGGCGGCATTCCCACCGGTATGCCCCACCTGCAGGTGCCAGAGTTCCACCGTGAACTGATTCTGCCGCTTCTCCCATCGGCCCTGACCGTGGCGCTCTTGGCGGCCATAGAGAGTCTGCTCTCGGCGGTGGTGGCCGACTCCATGAGCGGCGACCGCCACAACTCCAATGTGGAGCTGGTGGCCCAAGGGGTGGCCAACCTGACGGTGCCGCTGTTCGGCGGCATCCCCGTAACCGGCGCGATTGCCCGCACCGCGACCAACATCCGCTCCGGCGCTCGTTCCCCTGTTTCAGGCATCATCCATGCCCTGACCCTGCTCTTTATCATCCTGTTCGCCGCGCCGCTGGCCCGCTTTATCCCGCTCGGCGCGCTGGCTGCGGTGCTGTTCGTGGTGGCCTACAACATGGGGGAGTGGCGCGAGATACCGATCATTTTGCGACTCAACCGAAAAGAGATCTCCGTCTGGCTGATCACCTTTCTTCTGACCGTGGTGGCCGATCTGACCATTGCCGTGGAGGTGGGCATGACCCTGGCGGCGCTCCTCTATATCTACCAAGTTTCCATCACCACGGTTGTGGCGCCACTGACGGCCGAGGCCATCGAGGAGGCCAAGAATCACATCGTGCAGGATCACAGTATCCCCCATTACATCAGCCTTTTTCACGTGCAGGGGCCGCTTTTGTTCGGAGCTGCCGAAAAACTGGTTCGCATGGCCAATTCCACCGAGCGCCTGCAGCCGATCGTCATCCTGCGTTTGCGTTATATGACCGCTATCGACGCCACGGGCCTGTACGCCATCGAGCAGTTCCACGAAAAGCTTCAGGAATCAGGCAGGACGCTGATCCTGTGCGGCACGCGCGGTCAGCCCAAGAGGCTGGTCTACACATCTAACCTTCCCCATCTGCTGGGGGCGCGCAATATCCTGCCTAATATCCGTTCGGCCCTGCACCGGGCCGAGGATATCCACGAGCAGTTCGGGGGAATCGGCGACGAGGTGGCAGCCGGGCTGGCGGAAGCCCCCGTTTAGCGGGTGGGCTGTACTTGCAGGTCCGGGCCAAAGCACAAAAGGCCGACTCTTCCCCGAGAGCCGGCCTTTTTGTATGGACTTTATGGGATCAGAATTTGATCTGAACCCTTTTTTTGCCCTCCCCTTCATCCTTGAGCCAGAGCAGAGTTTTTTTCGAGCGTTTGCACCATTCACGAACATCACTCTCGAACGTGGAACAGTCGGCGACGACTTCCAGGATATCGCCCGGTCTCATCTTTGTCGCCAGGATACTGACCTTCAAGGTCGGTTGCGGGCATTTCATCCCCAGGCAGTCAATTATCTGTACACCCATTGGTAACCTCCACTAGTTTTCTAACAAGGCACTTTCTACATTGGCCCTTAGGCTCGCAATAGATAACCTGTACGCCTGGTCGCCTGAATCCTCTGCCTATCTTGATTCGGGATGGGTGATGCCAAGCCGCAAAAGACGATTTGAGCTGACCGTGCACGTTGTCAAATATGCCGGCAAGCATATGTGAAAGCGATTGTAACCCAGAAGGCAAAGAATTGCGAAAAAAAGAAGTGCGGTTAAAGGTGACGATGCAGGAAATCCATATTGAGGGGAATGCGAGGAGGGGCGGCCAGACCGGTTCCTGTCCGGCCGCCTATGCCATCAGGAGCATCTTTCGACAGTGAAGCCTGATGCCGTTATCTCCGCCACCAGCAATTCCGCCAAGCCGGAAAGTTTTTCGTTCAACAGTGGGGTAAGTTCGGTCCCGGCCTCATAGGATGAAGGAATGATTCCGAACAGGGTAATTTTTTCGGGGCAGCGTTCACGCATTTCGGAGAGCGCCAGCACCTCCTGGATGCCGATCTGATGCGGCGACATCTTTATCGGCAGCTTGCCCAGCATGAAGTCCTCTTTCTCGTAGCGAAAGATGTCCCCAGGCTCCCCCTTTGCCTCGATGACATCCACCAGGAACACCCTGTCGGCATCCTCCAACATGTGGGAGACCATGATGCCGAGCGTGCCGCCGTCGTACAGGGTAACATCTGGTGGGAAGACGTAGTGTTTCTGCAGGTGCTGAATAAAGTGGACCCCAAAGCCTTCATCGGAAAGAAGCAGGTTGCCGGCGCCGAATACCAGAGTTTTCATTTATAAAAATCCTTTGCCACAGAGACCCGGAGGAATCCAGGTAAAAACCTTTTTCAAATAGATTCCTGAGATTACTCCGTGTCTCTGTGTCTTAATGCGATTATTTTGAGAGCTACATTACCTTGACGTTCGTGATCTCTTTCCCCTCGGGATCGATGGTATGCACTGCACATGCTATGCAGGGGTCGAAGGAGTGGATGGTCCTCAGCACCTCAAGCGGCTTGTCTGCCACCGCAACAGGGTTGCCGATAAGCGAGGCTTCATAAGGGCCGAGCACACCCTTTTCGTCACGCGGCGAGGCATTCCAGGTAGAGGGGACAACGGCCTGATAGTTTTTGATCTTGCGGTTTTCGATCACCACCCAGTGGGAAAGGGTGCCGCGGGGCGCTTCGTGGAAACCGACACCCTTGTACTCGCCCTTGGGGATCTCGGTGGGGTTGGCGTAAACCTTGTCGCCTTTACCCACGTTTTCCACCAGCTTGTCCAGGTACTCCAACGAATAGTCAGCCATGAGGTGGGCACGGATGGCGCGTGCGCCGAGGCGCCCCATGGTTGAATGCAGGTCGTTAACCGTAACGCCGATCTTGGCGCAACTTGAGTCCACCAGCTTCTTGACCTTTTCGTTGCCGCCGGCATAGGCGGCGAACAGTTGCGCCGGCGGGCCGACCTGGACCGGCTTGCCGTCCAGGCGGGGAGCCTTGCACCAGGAGTACTTGCCGTTATCTTGAAAGTCGGTGTAGCTAGGCTTGGTTTCGCCCTCCCATGGGTGAAGGGTGCTGTTGCCTTCGTACCAGGCGTGGGTGACGTTTTCCTTGATGTTGGCGATAAGGTCCAGATCCTGGTGATTGGTGATGATACGGGCCTTCTTGATGTCGCCGCCGCTGATGATACCGCCCGGCAGGGCGAACTTGGTATTCTTGGTGTCTTCGGCCATTTCCGGTACGGCCAGATAATTGACTACTCCACGGCCGTAGTTGAACCATTCCTTGTAGATGGAGGCAATGGCCACCATGTCGGGATAGTAGACCTGCTGGACGAATTCGCGCGTGTCCTCCATCAGGACCTTCAAAGCTGTGATCTTCTCCATGTTGAGGGTGGCCAGGTTTTCCATGTTGATGGCGGTAGCGACGCCGCCGACGCACAAGTTCTGGATGTGCGGGTTCTTACCCCCCAGGGTGGCAATCGCCTGGGCGGCCTTGCGCTGGTAGTCCAGGGCCTTTAAGTAGTGGGCGACTGCCATGAGATTCGCCTCTGGCGGCAGCTTCATGGCAGGGTGGCCCCAGTAGCCCGAGGAGAAGATGCCGAGGCGGCCTGTTTCGACGAAGGACTTCAGTTTCTGCTGGACGGCCTTGAATTCGGATTCACTGTTGCCCGGCCAACTGGAGATGGATTGGGCCAGCTGGGCAGTCTTCTTGGGGTCGGCCTTGAGAGCTGAAACCACGTCCACCCAGTCCAGGGCGGACAGGTGGTAGAAGTGGACGATATGGTCCTGCACCGAGTGCTGTGCCATGATGATGTTCCTGATATACTGGGCGTTCATCGGCACATCCACCTTTAGGGCGTTCTCCACGGAGCGGATCGAGGAGATGGCGTGTACGGTAGTGCAGACGCCGCAGAAGCGTTGGGCGTAGATCCAGGCATCCTGGGGGGGGCGGTCTTTGAGGATGGTTTCGATGCCGCGCCACATCTGGGCGGATGACCATGCGTTGCTGACGGAGCCGCCGTTTACTTCAACATCGATTCTCAGGTGCCCTTCGATGCGGGTGATCGGGTCAAGGGTAATTCGGGCCATGTATTTCCTCCATTATCGGTTTTTAAAACAAAGATTTTGTTGCGAGCAGCTTGTGCTGATAATGCTGTTTTCTTCTATGCCTTTTCCCCCAGGGCATTGGGCGCCGCCTTCTTCACCTGGTCATGATGCACTCCCGAGTGTTGTTCGCGAGTATGCAGCTTCGGCAAAACCGGCAGTATCTTGACCAGCACCTGATAGCCCAGGATCTCGAAGGCAACGATCCCGAGCGTGATCATCACTTCCGCCAGGGCCGGGAAGTAATGCCATCCCTTGCCTGGGTTGAAGCCTATCAGGTAGACATTGAAGCGGTACAAGGCGCCGCCAGCCACAATCATGGCGGCAGAAATGAAAAGCCAGCGGATGGATTCCCTTTTGCGTTTGCTGAACAGGATCATCGAGCCGCCTGCGATAAGGCAGAATTCCAGCAGAAAGAAGCGCGAGTAAAAGTTAAAGGAAACCGCTGTGCCGAGTTGTCCGCGCCAGGCCAAGTCGCCTATGACGACGCAGAGCCAGATCACTGTCAAAAAGGGGATGACCCGCGCCAGTCCGGAAAGTTCCTTGTTCTCAAAGGGCCGCTTGAAGGCATAACACGAGAGTACCGACTCCAGGATAGCTATGGAGTAGCCGATATACATGCAGTTGATCAGGAACAACAGCGGCAGAAAGCCGGTATGCCACAGCGGGTGCAGTTTGGTTGAAGCGATCAGAAGGAGCGAGCCTAGTGATGACTGGTGCATGGTCGGCAGGGTTATGCCAAGCACGATGATGAAGATCAGTACCTTGTCGAGGCGGGGGCTGGCCCAGGCAGCCAATTCCTTGACCTTGTCGAGCCGGTCGCCGATCCGTTCGGGCCTCTCCATGCCCAGGCGCGAATATAGAAGGTCCAGCAGATACTGCAGGGTTTTCCATTCGGTCTTTTCCAGCGCTGTCAGGATTGCGGGCAGAAACTCCATGATCAGCACCGTCGTGTAGCACATGACGCATACCGCTACTTCGAACATGGCCGAGTTGGCCTGCCATTTGGAGGGAATGAAGAAATTATAGGCGTTCCAGGGACGTCCCACGTCCACCATGACCGAGAAGCCGGCCAGTCCGTAACCGAACATGCTCGTCAGGATGGCGGAACGGATCATGGGGTGGTAATGCATGCGGTTTCTGATATAGACCAGGATCGCCATTGCGTAGCCACCACAAGCGATAGCCGTGCCGGTGGCGACGTCGTAGGTGATCCAGATACCCCAGGGATAGCCGTCGCTCATGTTGGAGACCGCACCGATCCCTTTTACGAAACGGAGAAGAATAAGGGCAAACCCGATAACAGTCAGGGTCAGAAGGACTATGAACGATGGGGTCAGTATCTTTGCATCGTGTTTCTGGTAATCATCGTGTCCCATCAGTGATCGCCCCCTTTGTCGATTTTTGTCTCAGGCCCATTTTCCTCGTCGCTGTTTCCCTTCATGTTTTTTACTGCGACGAAGCAGAGCGTGCCGTAGAGCGCCACCGGGGCGATGAAGCCCTTGTAGATCGTGTGCTGGATCTTTTCGGAGAATTCGGCGGGTGCCTCGTCCTTGAGCGTAGGCAGGCCGAGTTTGTTGAACTGCATGCTGGCAAGGTAGAGGTGGTTGGTGCCGCCGGCCTCGGTCGCGCCGTAAATGTGGTTTATGTACTTGCTAGGGTTCTCCCGCAGCCGTTTTTCCGCCTCTTCCAGCAGATCCTTGCGTTTGCCGAACATGATTGCACCGGCCGGGCAGACCTCGGCGCAGGCGCTGATGCCCTTCTTCGGCAGGTTGGTGTTCTTGCACAGGTCACACTTGACGATCTGGGGGATCGCCCGCTCCCACTGGAACTTGGGGATATTGAAGGCGCAGGCGACCTGGCAGTAGCGGCAGCCGATGCAGGTATTCTTGTTGTAATCGACGATGCCGGTTTCCGGGTCGCGTGTCATGGCGGCAACCGGGCAGACCGAGACGCAGGATGGCTTCTGGCAGTGCATGCAGGAGTATTTGACGTAGGACCATTCCTGTTCAGACTGCTTGAAGAGCTTGATCAGGGTGCGGGTGCTGCCGGAGAGGTCCTGTGGAGCATCCCACAGGCCGTCGGTGTCGAACTTGGCGCGCTCGTAGGAGAGGCTGCCGTAATCGCCGTTTACCCGCTTGCAGCTTGACATGCAGGCCTTGCAGCCGACGCACTTGGTGGCGTCGTACATCATGCCTATGGTGTCGTTGTTGATCTTGTGCACCTCATGGGCCGAGGCCTTTTTGCCGGCCAACAGGGCCGCTCCGGTGGCGCCCATTATCTTGAGGAACTGGCGTCTACTCGGTTTTGCCATGATCATCTCCCTTTCCCGGACCGTCCGGCAGATTCTTGGCCATCATTACGCCAGCACCGATGGCGGCGCCGGCGGCCAGACCGATGACGCCTGTGGTCAGAGGATCCGGGCCCTTGCCTTTATCCTTCAGGTCGATCGGGGCATAGCTGTCGAACGGAGTCGGTTCGTGAATCTGGACCTTGTCGGCAATGGCGGTTTTGAAAAGCAGGTCGGGCTCCGTACAGCCGATGCAGGGGTGTCCCACGGAAACCGGCCAGACAGCCACGTCGTTGAAGCGCAGCACCGAACAGTTGGCATAGGTGGCGGGTCCCTTGCAACCAAGCTTATAGAGGCAGTGCCCCTGGCTGTGTCCTTCGTCGCCGAAGGCGCGGGCAAAACGGCCGGCGTCGAAATGGGCGCGACGCTCGCAGTGCTCGTGGATCCTGCGGCCGTAAGCGAATTTCGGGCGGCCCATCTGGTCCAGATCGGGCAGTTTTTTGAACGTGACGTAGTAAAGAACGGTTGAGAGGAAGTTGTATGGATTGGGGGGGCAGCCGGGGATGTTGATGATCGGCTTGTCCTTGACTATGTCGCGCACGCCTACGGCGCCGGTTGGGTTGGGGTCCGCGGCCTGTATTCCGCCGTAGCTGGCGCAGGTACCCATGGAGATGATTGCTGCAGCGCCTTCCGCTGCGTGTGTCAGCGACTCCAAGGCAGTTTTGCCGGATACCTTGCAGTAAATGCCGTTCTCTTTGGTAGGGATGGCGCCTTCTACGACGAGGATGTAATTTCCCTTGTTGGCCAGCATGGAGTCGTGCAGCGACTTTTCAGCCTGATGCCCCGAGCCGGCCATGAGGGTTTCGTGGTAGTCAAGGGAGATCATGTCCAGGATCAGGCTGCTGATTGTCGGATGAGTCGAACGCAGAAGCGATTCCGAACAACCTGTGCACTCCTGGAAATGGAGCCAGATTACCGTTGGCCTATTGTCGCTTTTCTGGGCCGCTTGGGCAACTTTGCTAACCATCCCGTAGGGCAGGCCAAGCATGGCTGATACGGCCATGCAGACCTTCATGAAGTCTCGACGGTTAACGCCGGGGATAAGGCCCTCTTTTGTCATTGCATCCTCCGCTGATATCTATGGATTGAGTGTGTGGCCGGTATGAAACCTCATGGTATACGGCAACAGGCGTGCCAATCCTGCCTTTTGGGGCAAATTGTTGCAACTATGTGTGATTGCTGCAATTTACACATGCAGGTTTCTGCGTGTAGACAGCAAAACAAAACAATGGTTGCGTCTTTTTGCCACATGATGTATCTTTTTGTCCTAGGCCCAAACAGAACAAGGAGCACGCGGAATGCCAACTGTATTTGTATGTGACGATGAAGCAGATATCCTGCGCTATCTTGATAAACTGCTGAGAGCGAACGGTTACCAGGTCGAGACTTTTCTGCGCGGCAGCGAACTTTTGGAGCGCGTAAAAAGCTTGGAAGCCGCAGAGTGCGACGTGATCCTCCAGGATGTGCGCATGCCCGACATGGACGGGCTTCAGGTTCTCAAACAACTCCGCAGAAAGCGTATGGAAGTGCCTGTGGTTATCATGACCGCCCACGGCACTATCGACGACGCCGTCCAGGCCATCAAGCTTGGTGCCTACGACTATATCACCAAGCCGTTTCCCAAAGAGAAGCTCTTGACGGTTCTGGAGCGGCTCTTGGACCACCACCGGCTGGCCAATGAAAACCTTATACTGCGCAAGGAGTTGCAGCGGGATACCGGCCGTGCCGAAAAAATGGTTTTCAGGAGCGCCAGTTTTCGCGAGGTGTATGATCTGACGCTGCAGGTGGCCTCAAGCGATGCCAACATCCTGGTTCTGGGAGAATCGGGCACCGGCAAGGAGCTGATTGCCAGCACCATACATGCCAACAGCCCGCGCGCCGGCAAGCCGTTTGTCTCACTCAACTGCGCCGCACTCTCGGATACCCTCCTGGAAAGCCAGCTTTTCGGCCATGTGCGCGGCGCTTTTACCGGGGCGGTGATCAACCAGAAGGGGCTGGTGGAGGAGGCGGATGGCGGGACGCTTTTCCTGGACGAGATCGGCGATGTCAGCCCTACGGTGCAGGCAAAGCTGCTCAGGATCATCCAGGAAAAGAATTTTATCGCCGTCGGCACGACCAAGCCCCGTAAGGTGGACGTGCGTTTTGTCGCCGCCACCAACAAAGACCTGGTTAACGAGATCCGGGATGGGCGTTTTCGCGAAGACCTCTATTACCGCTTGAACGTAATAACCATCAATCTCCCCTCTCTGCGCGAACGTCGCGAGGACATCGAACCGCTTGCACTACACTTCCTGGATATCTACACCGCCAAGATGAAGAAGGATGTGCGCGATTTCGCTGACGATGCCCTGGCGATGCTTACGGAATACGATTGGCCGGGCAATGTGCGCGAACTGGAAAACGTCATTGAGCGCGCCGTTATCCTGGCCCGTTCCAACAGCATCACCGCCGCCCTGCTTCCCATCGGGAGGCGGCGCGGACCTGCAGCCATCCCCAAGGGAATGCCGCCTCTGGTGGCGCTGGATGAGGTGGAGCGGCAGCATATCAAGGCGATATTGAAGCGGACCGGTTTCCATAAGAGCCGCACGGCCGAGATCCTCGGCATCTCTCGCAAGACTCTGGACCGCAAGATCTTGGAATTCAACCTGAATGCCGCCCGGGCCGAATAAATGGCGGACAAACGCCTTATGCGGTCGTGACATGAAATTCCTGCGCACCTCCTCCATACGCTTCAAGCTGACAGTGTGCACCATGGTGCCGCTGATGGCCGCCATCGCCGTCTGCTGGGTGATCGGCTCCTCTATCATCATCACGCGTTTCTTAAGCGAAGCCCAACATACGGTGGAAACAAACCTTAGTTCCGCCAACGAGATACTCGTGGGCGAGTTGGCGCGCCTGAGCGACGTCATCCGCCTGGCCGGATTGTCCCCGGAATTGTCGGCCGCCCTGCGCGACAATAAAAACCTGCCGGCCGCACTTCCGCTCCAGGCAATACTCAGGAACGACCGCCTCAGCTTCCTGACCCTGGTGGACCGTTACGGTTTTGTCCGCTATCGGGCTGCCAATCCCGGAAAAACTGGCGATACGCTGAAATCTGAAAAAATCATCTCCGATGCCTTCAAGGGGGCCGTCTGCAGCGGCATCTCCCTGTTACGGTCCGAAGAAGTCGTTCGTGAAAATCCCCTGTTGCCCCAACTGATTAATATCCCCATCAAGCCCACACCACTCGCCCGTAGCTACACGAAAAAGAGTGAAAACAGAGGGCTGTTTCTGGTCTGCGCCGCCCCGGTCATGGCTGACGACGGTACCGTTGCCGGCGTGATCTACGGAGGCATGCTGCTGAATGGAGAAAACAGGCTCGTAGACCGTATTACCCGGGTCATCTTCAAACCCCGGGAGAGTGCCGGTCAGCCGGCCGGCAGTGCGACGATTTTTCTGGATGATATCCGCATAGCCACCAGCGTGTTGGACGAACGGGGGGGGCGTTCCATCGGCAGCATGATGTCCACCGAGGTATATAACGCCGTCAGCCGGGGGGAGAACTGGAACGGCAAGGCATTTGTTCTCGACAAGTGGAACTTTACTGCCTACGAACCGCTCAGGGACTATAAAGGTGCCGTGGTCGGGGCACTCTATGTGGGGATGCCGGAACAGCCGTATGCCGAGCTTCGTTCCCAGATCAACATCATCTTTTCCGGGGTCCTGATCGTCGTCACCCTGTTTGGGGTTCCTCTTTCAGCCTGGCTCGGTTCCAGGATGGCCCACCCGATCAAAGCGCTTGAAGAAGGGGCCCGCAGGATCGCCGCTGGCGAGAAGCAATCCGATATCACGGTGGACAGCCATGACGAGATCGCCTCCCTGGCCGGCGAGTTCAACATCATGCAGCATCGGCTGAAGGAACGGGAGCGTGAAATTCTTGCGCTCAATCACACGCTGGAAGAAAAAGTGACCGAGCGCACCACCCAGTTGGAGGAAAAAAACGAACTGTTGCTGATCGCCCAAAAGGAACTGGCCCAGGCCGAACGTCTGGCGGCCATCGGGCTTTTGGCCTCAGGCGTGGCCCATGAGATCAATAACCCCCTGGCCATCATCCGGGGCAATGTGGAACTGCTGGAGATGAGCAGCAGCGTGTGCGATAACGGCTCCGAGGAACTAGACACCATCATGCGCCAGGTGGCCAGGATCGAGCGGATCGTAAAGAACCTGAGGGCCTTCTCGCGCAGCAGCGACAAACAGCTCAGCCGGTTTTCCCTCGGGGAGGTGCTGGAGGATATCCTTGACCAGGTGGGGCACCAGGTGTCGCTCGACCCCTATACCGTGATGCGCGATTACCGGGAGAAAGACATCGTTATCGAGGCGGATGAAGACCAGCTACGGCAGGTCTTCACCAACCTGATCGTGAACGGCTTGCAGGCCATGGAAGGGGGCGGGACGCTCTTCGTGGATATCGGCGCGGATCCTGATGACGGGTTGTGCCGGGTAGCGGTAGCAGACACCGGGCCGGGCATCGGGGAAGAGCAGATGGAAAAACTTTTTACCCCTTTCTATACCACCAGAGCGAAGGGAACCGGCCTGGGGCTGGCCGTATCCTACGGCATCGTCAGGGACCACGGCGGCGAGATCGAGGTCTTGAGCGAGCCGGGCCAGGGCACGATCTTCTGTGTCGTCCTGCCGCTCCGGCAGGCCTCGGAATAACAAGAGTTGCAAGGCTAAAGGAATAAAGACATCATTACATTATGTAAAGGAGCATTATTTCATGCATGACCTGTTACCGGATGGAGAAGACTTAAGGCGCGCAGTAAAATGGATCGCCGGCCACCTTCAGGAAAACCCCGCCCAGCCGTTGCCGCCGCTCGTCCAGGAAGCGGTCTTCAAGTTTGATCTATCCCCCAGGGATGCCGACTTCCTGATCGACCTCTACCGTAAGGAAAAAAGGGAAGGGTGAGAGGGGCGTTGCCCGCAGGAGACGGATGTGGCTCGGTCAGAGTAAGGCGCCAGGTCTCACCCGACCGTCTTTCTGAATCGCCATACGGCAACCATAAGCACGGTCATGCCGATGGCGGCCAGAGCCGCCAACTCCGGCCAGAGAACCTCGGTACCCACCCCTTTGAGAAAGATGGAACGCAGGATGATCATGAAGTAACGCAAGGGATTGATCAGTGTAATGTACTGCACCATTACCGGCATGTTGTCGATGGGGAAGGAGAAGCCGGAGAGCAGCATGCAGGGAAAGATGACCAGGAAGGCGGTCATCATGGCCTGCTGCTGCGTGCTGCTGACGGTCGAGATCAACAGTCCCGCCCCGAGTGAGCTCATGAGGAACAGGCCGGTGCTGAAGGCCAGAAGCCCCAGGCTACCCTTTATGGGGATGTCGAACCAGCGAACCGCCACGAAGGCGACAAGGGCCACGTTGGCATAACCCATCAGGATGAAGGGTATCGTCTTCCCGAGGATGAATTCCCCCTTGCTGATGGGGGTGACCACCACCTGTTCTATGGTGCCGATCTCCTTCTCCCGCACCACGGCCATGCTGGAAAGGAGCATGGTTACCACTGCCACCAGCAAGGCTATGACCGCAGGCACGAAATAAACACGGCTCTCCAAATTGGGGTTGAACCAGGCCCTGGAACGTAATGCAACCCCCTGCGACGGGGCGACAATACCGCTTCTGGCAAGCCGGTCCGCCTGCGTTTCGGTATTGTAGGTGCCGATGATCGAGGAGGCGTAGCCCAGCACGATTCCTGCCGAGTTGGCGTCGCTGCCGTCAAGAATCAGGGCCAGTGGAGCCATGCCTTCCTTCTTCAGCCGACCCCCGAAGCCGTGATCGAATACCAGCGCCGCCCGCACCTTGCCCCGGTCCAGCAGATACCGGATACGGCCTTCGTCCCCGGCCCTCTCGGTGATCTCGAAGTAGCCGGAGCGCTGGAATCGCTCCACGATCTCGCGGCTCTCGCGGCTGTTGTCCCGGTCCAGCACGACGGTACGGCTGTTGCGTACGTCGGTGTTGACCGCATAGCCGAAGACCACCACCTGGAATACCGGAAAGACAAAGATGACCAGGCGAGTGCGCGGGTCCCGCAGCACTTGAATGAACTCCTTTATGAGCATGGCCTTCAGCCGTTCGAACATGTTATGTCACCTGGGAGGCTGTTGAAAAAGAGCCATCTCCCCGCCATCTTCGAAAGCCCTTTCGTGCGGCGTAGCGCCCGGCCTTCGCAGCCAAAGTTGCTTCGGCGGAGTAGGCCTGCTAGGCCTCCTCGGGGCATTTTTGCGGGTGCGACGATCTGACTATTTTTGAACAACCTGGTTTTACAGCCTGTCAATCGATCTTTTTCCTGAAGTTTTTCACCGCCAGCGTCAGCACGGTCACGCTGAACAGGGCCAGTACCAGCACCTGCGGGGCCAGTTCCCTGATGCCCGCTTCCTTGAGATAGATGCCGCGCAGTATGTGGACGAAATGGCGGGCCGTCACCACGTTGGTGATAACCTGTATCACCTGGGGCATGTTGTCGATGGGAAAAATGAAGCCGGAAAGGAGGAAGGCCGGCAGCATGGTGGTGATCAGGGCGAACTGGCTGGCCAGAAGCTGGCTTTTGGCCAGGATGCTTATCAGTATCCCCATGGCAAGCGCCCCTGACAAGAAGACCAGGGACATGACGAACAGGAGCGCCAGATTCCCCCTGAACGGCACGCCGAAGACAAAATATCCCACCAGCACGCACAGTATCAGATCAACGATCCCGATCATGAAATAGGGGAGCAGTTTGCCGGCCACGATCTCCCCGCCGGTAAGCGGCGTGGCGATCAGTTGTTCCATGGTGCCGGTCTCCCATTCGCGGGCCACGGTCAGGGAGGTGAGCAGTGCCGCGATGACCATCATGATCACCGCGATGAGGCCGGGAAAGATGTAGTAGCGCGACACCATGTCAGTATTGAACCAGACCCTGGGCCGCAGGTCCACCGGCGGTGCGGTCGGTGGGCGTCCGGCCCGGTTGAGGCGTTGCAGCATGATTTCGGCGGAGTAGGTGCGGGCTACCGTATCGGCGTAGGCCAGCACTATGGTCGCGGTGTTGGCGTCGCTGCCGTCCAGGATTGCCTGTACATCGGCCTGCCCTCGCCCCTCCAGGGTGCGGTCGAAGCCTTCCGGCACTACCAGGGCGATGATGGCGTCGCGGCTGTCGATGGCGCGCTCGATCTCGCCGTAGGAAGAGGCGCGCTCCACCAGCCGGAAATAGCGGGACGAGTCGAAGCGGGATATGAAATCCCGGCTGGCCGGCGTATCGCTTCTGTCCCACACCGCCAGCCTGACCTTCTCGATGTCCAGGTTGAGGGCATAACCGAACAGGAACAGCATCAGCATGGGGATGGCCAGTCCCATGATCAGGCTGCGGGGATCGCGCAGCAGGTGGAGGCTCTCCTTGCGGGCCACGGCCAGGGTACGGCGCAGTTTCCTTGAGATTTGTGCCGTCATGGGGTCGTCCTTTGCAGTCTGCCAGCTCCTTCGGCCCGGTCCCGCGCTTCGATCAGGGAAACAAAAACATCCTCAAGCGAGGGTAGCACCCGGCGCAGGCGTACCTGCCCGGCCAAGGGAGAGGCGGCCAGAGACGTCTCGGTGGCAACACTGTCCTCGGTGACCACATGAGCCCCTCTTCCGAACAAGGCCGCATGGCGCACGCCGGGCAGCCGCTCCAGTTCCTCCAAAAGATCCTGGGGGCATTCGCAGATCGCTTCCAGAACCTCTTCGGCCATGTGCCCCCGTTTCAGTTCCGAAGGGCTTCCCAGGGCCACCAGTTCCCCCCGGTAGATCAGGGCCAAACGATCGCAGTATTCCGCCTCGTCCATGTAATGGGTGGTGACGAAGACGGTCACTCCCCCCCCTGCCAGGCGATTGATCAGATCCCAGAAGGCGCGGCGGCTGATGGGGTCCACCCCGGCTGTTGGCTCGTCCAGGAATATCACCGGCGGTTCGTGCAGCATGGCGCATCCCAGTGCCAATCGCTGTTTCCAGCCGCCTGACAGCTCTCCCGCCCTTGAGCGCCGCCGTTCTTCCAGTCCGGCCATGGTGATCACCCATTGTGCCCGTTGCGCCAGTTTTGCGGGAGGGATGCGATAGATGCCGCCGTAAAAGGCGATGTTCTCCTCTACGGTCAGGTCTTCATACAGGGAGAATCTCTGGCTCATGTAGCCGATCCGGGTCTTGATCTGCTCAGGCTGGCGCATGACGTCGCACCCAGCCACCCGCCCTTCGCCGGCGCTCGGTTCCAGGATACCGCACAGCATGCGGATGGTGGTGGATTTGCCGGCGCCGTTGGGGCCGAGGAAGCCGAAGATCTCTCCCCTGGCCACCTCCAGGTCGATGGCGTTGACGGCAATGAAATCGCCGAAACGGCGGGTAAGTCCCTGCACCGAGACGGCCTTTTCTTCCGCAGCCATTTCCATGGGAGGGGGGGGAGCGGTTATGACGGGCAAAGGCTGCTGCCGGCCATCCGCTCCGCCGATCATGGCGACGAAGACATCCTCCAGCGACGGTTCCACCCGTTCCAGGGCCTGCAACTCCAGGCCGGACTGGCGGAACAGATCTCGCAACTCCTGGTCGGAGCGTTCCGGGGTCTCGCTGGTCAGGTGGAGACGGTCGCCGAACAGGGTTACGGTGAGGTCCGGACGCTTTTGACGCAGTATCTGGGCAGCCTCCCTTGCAACTGGAGTAACCAGTTCCAGCACGCTTCCGCCGGTCAGTCGTCGCAGGGCGGCCGGTTTGTCGCAGGCCAGAAGACGCCCCTTGTGGATCAAGCCGACCCGGTGGCAGCGGTCGGCCTCGTCCAGGTAGGCGGTTGCCACGAAGATTGTAACCCCATCCCGCAGCAGTCCGTAGAGGATGCGCCAGAAATCGCGGCGAGAGACCGGATCTACCCCGTTGGTCGGTTCGTCCAGGAACAGCACCCTTGGGGTGTGGATGAGGGCGCAGGCCAATCCCAGCTTCTGCTTCATGCCGCCGGAAAGGTTGGCTGCCTTGCGGTCGCGGAACTGGGCAAGGTTGCTGAAGGCGAGCAGGTGTTCGGTCCGCTCCAGACGGGCGCGGCGCCCCACGCCGAAGATGTCGGCATAGAAACGGATATTCTCGGCCACGGTCAGGTCCGGATACAGGCCGAATCGCTGGCTCATATAGCCGATCCCGCCCCGTACCGGCTCCAGGTCGCTGCAGGGGCAGCCGAGTACCCGGGCATCTCCGGAAGTGGGGTCCATCACGCCGGTCAGAATGCGGATGGTGGTGGTCTTGCCGGCGCCGTCCGAGCCTACCAGCCCGAACAGTTCTCCGGGAGCCACCGAGAGCGTCAGGCCGTCCACGGCTGTCAACCCGCCGAAACGGCGGGTAAGGTTTGTGGCTTCAATGGTCATGCCGTTCCCTTGTCATGAGGTGGCAAGGGGTGTACGGCATGTGCATTGCGCCGATGCCAAATAAAGGACTTGGAATCAGTTTTAAATGTCGGGAGCGGGATCAACGGTTGTTCTCCCGTAACGACCCCTTCCCGCTTCCCGTCTCGATCACCGCATCGGCCGGCATGCCCGGCTTCAGCTCCATTCCCGGGTTGGCAAGGGTGATCTTGATGCGGTACACCAGCTTGACCCGTTCCTTTTCCGTCTGGACGTTCTTGGGAGTGAATTCCGCTTCGGGCGAGATGAAGGAGACCGTCCCCTCGAATGGGCGTCCCGGCCATGTATCAACCATGACGCGCGCCCGCTGCCCGACCTTGACCCGTCCCATCTCGAATTCCGGGATATAGGCCCGCAGCCAGACATCGTCCATCTTTCCGATGGTAACGACCGGCGCGCCCACGGCCAGCATCTCGCCAGGCTCGGCATGCTTGGCCAAAACCAGCCCGGCCAGGGGAGACTTGAGGATGCTCTGGGAGAGGCGCGTTTCGGTCAGGGCCAACCCGGCATCCGCGGCTTCCACTTGAGACTTGGCCTGTCGCACCGCATCCGGACGCGGGCCGATCCGCAGCAGCTTCAGATGCTGCTCGGCCTCGCGCACCGCTGCTGCCGCCCCATCGTTCCCGGCCCGGGCCGCATCCAGGTCCTTCTGGGGGATAACGTCGCGCTTGAAGAGCGCCTCCGACCGGACGGCGTCCTTCCTCAAGCGTTCGGCGTCGGCCCTCATCCGTGCCAGAACCGCCTCGGCCTGGGCGATCTCTTCGCGCCGGCTGCCTGCCTTCAGGTCGGCGAGGGCAGCCTGGGCCGCCCGTTTTTCGGCAGCCCGAGCGTTATTGTCCTCCTTCAGCTCGTCATCCTCCAGTCTCGCCACCAACTGGCCGGCCGTGACCCTCTCCCCCTCATCCGCCAGGCGTTGGGCCAATCGGCCGGCGACCTTGAACGACAGCTCGACCGTGGTAACCTCAATGGTGCCTGAGACCTTGAGAGAGACTGATTCGGCCGGCCTGCGGCGTGTGACGAGAAAGGCCGTCATTGCCAGCACGGCGATAATGCCAGCGCCGATGATCATCTTTCTCCGCATCGAAAAAAACCTCCTTGGCAGCATCACTGGGGATGCTGAAAGCGATCAACAGGCGCGGGATATGACACACGCCCCAGGCATGAGGATGAAGCCGTGGCACCGGCCATTTCCAGGCACCTGAAATTTCAAAACAATCATGCCATTGTGCAGTAAGTTGCGGCCATCAGTCAAACGGAATGAGGCCTCTCTATCTTTGCTTGACAAAACAGTTGCATATTTATAAATTAACAGGTTCATTATCCGTAATTTACCGTTTGCTGTTACCGCTGTTTCAGAGTCTCATATATAATTTGCTGTTAGAGAGGAGTTCCGTTACATGTCCGAGAAATTCATCTTTACCTCAGAGTCGGTATCCGAAGGTCATCCCGACAAGGTTGCCGATCAGGTTTCCGATGCCATACTCGACGCCATTCTCAGCCAGGACAAAACGGCCCGAGTGGCTTGCGAAACTCTAGTGACGACCGGAATGGCGGTTATCGCCGGAGAGATCACCACCAACGCCGTCATCAATTACTCCGAGATCGTGCGCAGCACTATCAAGGAGATCGGATACACCGATTCTGAAATGGGCTTCGACGCGGACACCTGCGCAGTGCTTGTCTCCATCGACCGGCAGTCTCCCGATATCGCCCAGGGGGTCAACGAGGGTGACGGCCTGCACAAGGAGCAGGGTGCCGGCGACCAGGGGCTGATGTTCGGCTATGCCTGCAACGAAACCCCGGAACTGATGCCGATGCCGATCCAGCTGGCTCACGAATTGGTGTCCAAGCTGGCAGAGGTGCGCAAATCCGGCCAGTTGAGCTTTCTTCGTCCCGACTCCAAGTCCCAGGTCTCGGTCGAGTACGTGGACGGCAAGCCGAGCCGCATCGACACGGTGGTCATCTCCACTCAGCATACCCCCGACGTGACCCACAAGGAGATCGAGGAACGGGTAATCGCGGAGGTCGTAAAAAAGGTCATTCCGGCAGAACTGCTGGATGCCGATACCCGCTATTTCATAAATCCCACCGGCCGTTTCGTGGTGGGCGGGCCCATGGGCGACTGCGGCCTGACCGGTCGCAAGATCATCGTCGATACCTATGGCGGCATGGGCCGTCACGGCGGCGGCGCCTTTTCCGGCAAGGACCCTTCCAAGGTAGACCGCTCCGCGGCCTACATGGGGCGCTACGTGGCCAAGAATCTGGTAGCCGCCGGCCTGTGCGATCGTTGCGAGGTGCAGGTGGCCTATGCCATCGGCGTGGCCCAGCCGGTCTCCATAATGGTGCATACCTTCGGTACCGGCAAGGTGAGCGAAGACCGCCTTGCGGAACTGGTGCGCGAGGTATTCGACATGCGTCCCCGAGCCATCATCGAACAGCTCGACCTGCTCCGCCCGATCTACAAAAAGACAGCCGCCTATGGCCACTTCGGCCGCGAGCTGCCCGAATTCAGCTGGGAGAAGACCGACAAGGCCGGCATCCTCAAGGCCAAGGCCGGCATCTGAGAGGTTGTTGAAAAACAGCCATCTCGCCGCCATCCTCGAACGCCCTTTCGTGCGGCGTAGCGCCCGGCCTTCGCAGCCAAAGCTGCTTCGGCGGAGTAGGCCTGCTACGCCTCCTCAGAGCGCTCTGCGGGTGCGACGATCTGACTATTTTGAACAACCTCAGTTGCTGAGCGAATGTACAAGGCCGGGGCGGTTGTAAAACCGCCCCGTTCTGTTACCCGCGCCCGTCCGAAGATACCCGCTGTTGACAAAACAGTGGTTTGGAAATTAGTATACTAATAAATTACAGAGGAGATTTGCATGGCACAGACGTATAAGGTGGCTGTACTGCCGGGCGACGGCATTGGTCCGGAGGTAATGTCTGAGGCGCTGCGGGTGCTGGATGCCGTAGAAAAGAGATACCAGGTGACCTTCGAACGGACCCACGCCAATGTAGGCGGGGCCGGCATCGACAACGAGGGCAAGGCCCTGCCCGAGACGACGGTCAACATCTGCAAGGCAAGCGACGCCATCCTGTTCGGTTCTGTCGGAGGTCCGAAGTGGGAGACCCTGCCGCCCGACGAACAGCCGGAACGGGGCGCGCTGCTTCCCCTGCGCAAGATCTTCGGACTCTACGCCAACCTGCGGCCGGCCATCATCTTCCCATCCCTGACCGGCGCATCGTCGCTCAAGGAAGAGGTAATCCAAGGCGGCTTCAACGTCCTGGTCATCCGCGAACTAACCGGCGGCATCTACTTCTCGCAGCCCAAGGGGATCGAGGGGAGCGGCAGGGACCGGATCGGCGTTGATACCATGCGCTACTCCGTACCGGAGATAGAGCGCATTACCCACGTGGCCTTCCAGTCTGCCCGCAAGCGGGGCCACAAGGTCTGTTCCATCGACAAGGCCAATGTCCTCTCCAGTTCGGTGTTGTGGCGCGAGATCGTCACCACCGTTGCCAAGGAGTACCCTGACGTGGAACTGTCCCATATGTACGTGGACAACGCTGCCATGCAACTGGTGCGCTGGCCCAAGCAGTTCGACGTCATCCTGTGCGAAAACATGTTCGGCGACATCCTCTCCGATGAGGCCGCCATGCTGACCGGATCCTTGGGCATGCTGCCCTCGGCGTCGCTGGCCGAGGGGACTTTCGGCATGTACGAGCCGTCCGGCGGCTCGGCACCCGACATCGCGGGCCAGGGGATCGCCAACCCCATCGCCCAGATCCTTTCGGCAGGCATGATGCTGCGCTTCTCCTTCGGCATGATCGAAGCTGCCGACGCCATCGACAACGCCGTGGCCAAGGTGCTGGACCAGGGGTTCCGCACCCGCGACATCTATCAGAAAAAGGAAGGCGAAAAGCTTGTCAACACGAAAGAAATCGGCGATGCGATAATCGCGGCATTGTAGATAAACTTACTCGGAAAAGGAAAAGACTATGAAAGTCGGAATCGTCGGTTGGCGCGGTATGGTCGGTTCGGTCCTCATGCAGCGGATGCAGGAGGAAGATGATTTTGCCATCGGGATTGAACCGGTATTCTTTTCAACGTCGCAGGCCGGAGAGCCGGCCCCCATGAACGCCGGCACCCTCAAGAGCGCCGACGACATCCAGGAGCTGAAAAAGCTCGACGTCATCCTCACCTGTCAGGGGGGCGACTACACCAAGGCGGTCCATCCGGAACTGCGCAAGCAGGGGTGGAACGGCTACTGGATCGATGCGGCCAGCACGCTTCGCATGGAGCCTGAGGCGGTCATTATTCTCGACCCGATCAACCGCAATGTCATCGATAGCGCATTGGCCAAGGGGCAGAAGGATTTCATCGGGGGCAACTGTACCGTCAGCCTGATGCTGATGGGGCTTGGCGGGCTCTTCCGGGCCGGACTGGTGGAATGGCTTTCCTCCATGACCTACCAGGCGGCTTCCGGGGCCGGCGCCCCCAACATGCGCGAGCTGCTCGCCCAGAAGGGGGTTCTCCACGGCTCGGTCGCTCACCTGCTCAAGGATCCCTCGTCTGCCATCTTGGAGATCGACCGGAAGGTGACCGCTACCCTGCGCAGCGATGACATGCCCAAGAAGGAGTTCGGCTATCCCCTTGCAGGAAACGTGCTCCCATGGATCGACCGCGAGGTGGAGGACGGCCAGAGCCGCGAGGAGTGGAAGGGGTTTGCCGAGACCAACAAGATCCTGGGTACGGCCACGCCGATCCCGGTGGATGGCATCTGCGTGCGGGTCGGCGCCATGCGCTGCCATAGCCAGGGACTCACCATCAAGCTTACAAGGGACGTGCCGCTCTCCGATATCGAAGAGCTTATCGCCAACGACAACCAATGGGCCAAGCTGGTGCCCAACACCAAGGCCGATACCCTGGCCCAGCTCACCCCCGCCGCGGTCTCCGGCACCCTGACGGTTCCGGTCGGCCGCGTGCGCAAGATGAAGATGGGGCCCCAGTACCTGCAGGCCTTCACCTGCGGCGATCAGTTGTTGTGGGGTGCGGCGGAGCCGCTGCGCAGGATGTTGCGGATACTGGTTGAGAAGTAGTGTTTGAGAACGCGCCTTTTGCGCAAGCTCTGCGTAAGTCTTCGGGCTTCCGCCTGCGACGTAGCGCTGCTACGCCTCGGCGTATTCCCTCGACAGCCTTGATCTTGCACAAAAATCACGTTCTTTAGGTAGCGTCGGAGCGCCCCTTCATGGGGCGCTTTCTGTTTAAGGAGATACATGTATATTTCACCACAAAAACCGGAACTCCTCGCCCCGGCGGGATCGCTGGAATCCTTCTTCGCCGCCATGGAAAAGGGGGCAGACGCGGTCTATGCCGGGCTGCGGGATTTCTCCGCCCGGGCCCGGGCCAAGAACTTTACCCTGAGCCAGATGGAGCGGATGCTGGCCTATGCGCATGCCCACGACCGGCGGGTCTATGTCACCCTCAACACCCTGGTGAACGAAAAGGAACTGCCGCAACTGGTAGAGACCCTGGCAGCCCTGGCAGGTATGCGGGTGGATGGGGTGATCCTCCAGGACCTGGCCGTTGCAAGGCTGATACGCCGCCACTTTCCTTTCATCCCGATGCACGCCTCGACCCAGATGACCGTCCACAACACGGCCGGCGTCAAGATGCTGGAGGAGTTGGGGTTTGTGCGGGCGGTACTGGCTCGTGAACTGGCCCTGGACGAGGTGGCGGCAATTGCCGCTGCCAGCCCGGTGGAGATCGAGACCTTTGTCCACGGCGCGCTCTGCTTCTCCGTCTCCGGGCAGTGTTTTTTCTCATCATACCTGGGGGGGCACAGCGGCAATCGCGGACGCTGCGCCCAGCCCTGCCGCCGCTTGTACAGCCATCGCGGTAAAGAGGGGCATTACTTTTCCACCAGCGACCTTTCGGCCATCGACCTGCTGCCGGAACTGGTCCGGGCCGGCGTTAAGTCCCTCAAGATAGAGGGGCGCATGAAATCGGCCGAGTACGTGGCCAGCGTGGTCGAGGCCTACCGCCTGGTCCTGGACGCGCCGGAACGCTCAAGCAAGGAGGCGTTGGGGAGTGCCAAGGAGATCCTGAAATACTCCTTCGGCCGCACCCCGACCAAAGGTTTTCTTGCCTCCCAGCAGCCGGACGATATCGCCAACCCCTGGCAGAAAGGGGGCACCGGGCGTTTCGTCGGCCACATCAAGACCGTCAAGGGTTCCCGCCTGACCTTTGAGAGCCGCGACGCCCTGTGCGTGGGGGACAGGCTGCGGGCTCAGCCCAAAAGTGATATGGCCGGCCAGGCGTGGACCGTGCGCGAGCTGTTCGTTGGACGTAAAAAGGTGATGGAGGCTCACGCAGGCAGTACCGTGGAGGTGGAAACCCCCTTCCGCTTCAGTGTCGGGGATGCGGTCTACAAGGTCTCGTCCCGAGAGGCCTTCACGTTGAGCGAGAACGCCTGCCAGCGACGGCTGGAGTCGGTGCAGCGGGATAAGCTGCCGTGCAGGTTACGGATTGCCTTTCATGACGGCGTTATAAAGATCGATGCAGAGGTTGGCGGGCTGCGCCACCCTTTCCAGTTTGCCCTTGGCCCGTTGGATCCGGCCCGTAGCGGCGACATGCAGGCGGTGCTCCAGGGGCAGTTTGCCAAGACAGGCGAGACGCCTTTCCGGCTGGAATCGCTGGAAGCGCCCGGTTTCCCCCCGTTGCTGATACCATCCGCCACCTTCAAGGAGTTGCGGCGGCAGTTCTACCAGCAGTTGGACGAGGCGCTTTCAGCGGGCTTCCGGGAACGGACCGCCACGGCCCGGGCGGCGGCCCTGCGCGACGTGGCGGCGTTTCGCGCCGCTCCCCTGCCTGCCTGCCCCCGCGAAACCCTGGCAGTGGTCATGGACCAGCCCCGAGACTGGCGCTTCCCGCTGCAAGGCGGTGCCGACGCTACCATTCTTCCCCTTTCCAAAGCGGCCATCCATCAGTTCCCAGGGGCGCTCCCCCGTATGCGCGGCTTTGAGGAGCGCGTGATCTGGCAATTCCCTTTCATGATATTTGACAAGGACATGCCCCTGTACCACGACACCGTGCGCCAGTTGTACAAGGCCGGATTCCGGCGCTTCGAGGCGGCGAACCTCTCCCATTTTTACCTGCTGAAAGGGCTGGCGGAGGTACGCATATCCACCTGGCACCGCTGCTTTTCCCTGAACAGCCAGGCCCTGGCCGCCTGGCACGAGTTGGGAGCCAGTGCCTGCGCGCTCTACATCGAGGACGACGCCGCCAATCTGGCGGAACTATTGGCTTCCGAGATCGACGTGGAACGCAGGGTGATCGCCTATGCGCCGCTTCCGGTCATGACCACCAAGATCCGTTTCAAGGAGGTGCACAGCAATATTCCGCTACACTCGGATCGGGGTGAAGCGTATAATGTAACAAGCCGGGACGGCCTGCAGACCATCTCCGCCGCCACCCCCTTTTCATTGACCGGCCGCCACGGAGAGTTGCGTCGCGCAGGGTGCTGCTCCTACTTGATCGATTTGCGCCAAGCGCCCCGCGAGAGCTGGAATGAGATCCTGGCCGCCTTCAAGGCGGGCCGCGAGATTCCCGGCACAACGGAGTTCAATTACGCTGCGGAATTGGTGTGAGATGAAAACTCTGCTCGTCGCATCAGCGCTGCTCCTTTTGCTCGTTGCCGACGCCGGTGCGGGCGGAATCATCGCAGGGATGGTGCGGGCGGTCTACGACGGCGACACGGTTTTGCTGGCAACAAGTGAGGATGACCGGCTCAAGGTGCGCCTGTACGGCATAGATGCTCCTGAGACCGCCAAGCCGGACAGTCCTGGACAGCCTTTCGGGGAGATCGCCAGACGGATCTTGATGTACAAGATATTGGGACGCCAGGTTTCCGCGGAGGTCATGGATATCGACCGCTACCGTCGCACGGTGGCGGTTATCCGTTATGAAGGCAGGGACATCAATCGCGAGATGGTAGCCGAGGGGATGGCGTGGGCCTACCGCCAGTACCTGCAGGGGCCGTACGCCTCGGAGTATATAGGCGTGGAGGAGGTCGCGCGTGCCAGGCACAAAGGGCTCTGGCGGGACGCGAACCCGATGCCCCCCTGGGAGTTCCGCCATGCCCTGGAGATCGGCAGCAAGCGCCGCGGACGTCGTTAACGCCCTTTGAGGTTGCTTCGTCAGGGGTGTTCAAACGGTTCAGGGTATCATCGCCTTGATGGTCTTCAAGACCGCAGGATACTGGCACCCGAAGCAGATGGCATCATTCAGCCAGGGCAGTGACCGCCCCCGGTAAAGGCTCGCGTTGCGGCTTGCCGTCTTCCGCCAGCCGCCAGCTCGGACGGTCCGCCGCAAGCGGCAGTTTCAGTATCTTGCCCAGAGAAAGCTCTTCCGGGTCCTGATAGCCAGGTACGCCAATCGTTATCTTCTCCTGCGGCACGTTCAACCTGATGGTCCGGTGCAGATAATCGGGCCAGCTGAAGATGGCGGACCAGTTGGAGTCCATCTCTTCCTGAACTATAGAGTGGTGTATCCCGTGCATCCGAGGAGTCACGATCACGCGGCACAAGCGCCGCTCAAGGATGTACGGAAGACGCACGTTGGAATGATGGAACATGATTTCCATGAGGGTCAGCGTTTGCCAGAGCGCAAGACCCAGCGGCGAAACACCTAGTACCGCGACCTGCGCAGCCCGCCATGGTACAGACAACAGCATCTCACCCGCGTGAAAACGCAAGGCGGTTGAGGCGTCGAGATCCATATCGACGTGATGAACCAGATGAAAGCGCCAGAGAAACGGCACCTTGTGAGTCAGGTAATGCCACATGTACAACGTATAGTCGAGGAACACCACCGACAGGATCAGCTCGGCAGCAAGCGGCAGACGCCTCAACTTGAGCAACCCTATGCCATAACGCTCCACAGCTCGAGATAATGGGGCAGCCACCGGTTTTTCCACCAGGGATATCGTCACAGCCGTGGTAAGTGACATGACGATATTGCGGGCATCCCTTTCCATCTTACCCTGCCTCATCCTTCGCAAGGGCCGCTTCATCTCCAGATAGACAACCGTGGCAAGAGTACCAAGCACCACGATACCCCGGAGCCAGGGCGGAAGCTCCTGGTTCATGAACTGTCTTGAGCGTGCCATGCCCAGCTCCTTAACCAGCGGATCATTTCCCCACTGCCCGGTGCGCCTGGCACCAGCCAAATAGCACTTAATCACTTCTCATGACTAACCAGATAACAAACTAGTACTTGGTCTCCAGCACCTTGATGTGAATCCTGCCGATAATGGAGATGATCGGTGCCATGTCCTCCGGCAGGTGTCCCTCCAGCAGTTTGAGATGGGTCGGGTCGGCCGGCACCTGGTCATAGGTCGGATCAACGGCCACCCAGCGTCCGTCCAGCATGCTCTCGGCCCAACTATGGTAGAGAAAACCTTTGCCGTCCAGATATACGAGCCCCGACACAAAACGGGTCGGGATACCGGCTGCCCGGGCCAGGGCCGTATAGAGGCGGGCATGGGTTTGACAATTGCCGTAGCGGGATTTGAAGCTGGCAACAGCCCCCCCACCGTCGTCCACTGTGTCGCGCAGCCAGTCGGACGTCCATGAAGCCAAGGCTTTAGCGATCTCCTCCGCCCCTTTCCTGCCGGCCGCAAGTTCCTTGGCCTTGGCTACGATCTCCTGCGCATCGGATTCGATCTTTTCGGCCGGTTTCAGGTAATCTTCACGCGGGGCATCCACTTTGGCCTGCTCCGCTTGCTCCGGAACAGCCCGGCCGGTTTTGACGGTAATCCTTCCCTCACCGCTCTTCTGTACTATCTGTCCCCCATCCTGCAGAAGCGGCAGTCCATCGTTCCAGCCGCTGATTTCCACGCTGAGGCCGGTCAATTTTTTTGAATCACGGATGGGTGGTTCGGACTTCACCAAGCTGAAATCATAGATCAGATCCTTCTTGGCCAGCGCTATATCCCCCACGAACGGACCCAGCTGTTTTGGGCTCTCGGCCCTGATGATCACCAGCCCCTCGCGCACCGATTCCAGGAGGGTGTTCCCGTTGTCGTCCATCCAGATGTCGTTGTTTACGTAAGGGTACAGGTTGTTGCGTAGCTTGAGGGCCGGCAGGGAGTCAGGAGTCTGGTCCTCCCCCATGAAGCTGATCTTCACCTCCTTGACCTTGACCTCTTCCGGGTCAAAGGTCAAAATGCTATAAACTTTACCGGAAGTGGCGTCGTGCATCAGAGGATAGAGGTTGAGCGCCGGCCCTGGGTAGACCTCCCCCTTGCATTTGAGCTGTCTCTCCGTTGTCTTGCCATTGGTCGTGATTTTGATGCGGATGATGTTGTTTGCGAACTTGCCGGTAAGGCGGGAGGCGGTGCCGTTGACGGTCTGCTCCACCTCGAAGGAGCGCAGGGAAAGGTCTTTTCCAACCAAAAAGGCCTCGCGCGTTGCCGCTTCCTTGGAAAATCCCATAACTTTCATGTGCACGCTGCCGTCACCCTCCATCCGATAGCCGTCTGGAGTTTCCGAAATCACCTGGCGATAGAAGCCGACACGTTCCTTATCCAGGTAGATTCCGAACCAGCGTTCCGAAAGCGGCGGTTTGTCGAGTTTTTTGAATTGGGCCGCAGCCGGTAATACGGCGGTCACGGTGAGGATTATGGCAATGAGTGCACGGAGAACAATTCTCATGAATGCTCCTTTTTCCAGAAAAATATGCGGCGAGGACGCCGTTGGGTGTGTCTGTGCTGCGTTCTGAGAAGATGAAAGATTATGATCCGATGGCAACAGAAGGCTTAATCACCGCAGGATGAAAAAGACAGAAAAATAAACATCTGGTTACACAAATTTAACAGACCGTAACGAAAAGGCATCTCCGCTTTCAGCGCTCGATGGTACCACGCGTCTCCCTATTCTCGCAGTCCGCGCTTTACAGATGATGGAGGTCATTCGGTGAAGATGGGGGTTTTCTCTGCTTCCGGATGGGGTTCTGCACTCTTCAGGCGGCATTGATCCGTAGCGGTGTCGGCCTTCTTTTCGCCATTGTACTGGCGCAGCAGCGTAGATGCGTAGGCCAGCAGATCATCCCGGACCGCAGGGGTCATTCTTCGGTATTCGGCAATCAGCCTCTGTTCATCAAGGGTGAGATCCATATCCTGTTCTCCTTCTGGTCATGTTCAGGCCTGTCTCCGGTATTTGAGGAGGTATCGTGGCACGTAGGCGGACGCCGGAGTCAAGTCTTTTCAGGGGTTGGTGAAATATTCCATCCGGTCCCTGCCGTTGGACTTGGCCCGGTAGAGGGCGTCATCGGCCATCTTGATGAAGTTGTCAACAGACGTGCAGTCAGGTGTCGGCAGCGTGGCGATGCCCATGCTGACGGTGATGGCCAGGGAAGCCAGCACTCCGCTGAACTTGGTCCCATTGATCGCCTGGCGAACCCGTTCGGCAACGAACATCGCCTCCTTGAGTTCTGCGTCCGGCAAAAGGGCGACGAACTCTTCGCCGCCATAACGGGCGGCGATATCGTAGCTGCGGAGTTCTTTCTGGAGCTGAAGCGCCACCTTGTTCAGCACGACATCGCCCTGAAGGTGGCCGAAGGTGTCGTTGACCGTTTTGAAGTGGTCAATATCGAGGATGATCAGGGAGAGGTTGCCCCCCTTGCGGATGTTGCGCTGGAATTCCTTTTCCAGGGCGTCCATCAGGTAGCGGCGATTGAAGAGGCCGGTCAGATGGTCGGTGTTGGACAGTTCCAGCAGCAGTTCGTTGGTTCGCTTGAGATCGTCCTGCAGGTGCTTGATCTTGAGGTGGATCTTGACCCGCGCGACCAACTCCTCTGGGTCGAAAGGTTTGGTGATGAAATCGCTGGCGCCCTGTTCGAGCCCCTTTATCTTCAGCTCCCGGTCGTTCATCCCGGTCAGGATGATTACCGGCACATCCTGCAGCTCGGGGCGCGCCTTTATCATGTTCAGAAACTTGAAGCCGTCTATGCGGGGCATCTCCAGGTCGCAGAGGACGACGTCCACAGGGGCAGAGAGCAACTTCTTGAACCCCTCCAGCCCGTCAGCGGCCTCATGGTAGCGGTCGAAAAGTTCATACGATTCCAGCGTATGGGTAATGCGCTCACGGACGGTATCCGAATCGTCTATTATTAAAACGCTGTTGGACATACGATAAATTTACCCTACTTCGCCTGCAAAGACAATTTCTAAAAATTGGGCCAGAATGGCCGCGGTCAAGCCCCAGATGTCATCCCCGAGGAAGTCGTAGTGGCGCACCATGAAAGACTGTTCCTGCCACTGGCGCGGTTCGACGCGGAGGATCGCGGGATCGAGGAAATGGGCTACCGGCGCTTCGATGATGCGTTCGATCTCGTAAGGGTTGACGTCATATGGATAATCACCGGGTATGATGCCCACTACAGGAGTCACCAGATAATGATGGATAGAGTAGAAATCGTCCAGGAACCCCAGAACCTCAACGTCCGCGGGATGAATGCCGACCTCTTCCCAGGTTTCGCGCAGGGCACCCTGTTCCGGTCCCTCTTCCGGGTTAAGTGCGCCGCCAGGAAACGATATTTCCCCGCTGTGATGCAGCAGATGGTCGGTCCGTTTGGTGAAGAGCAGGTGGTATTCGCCGTTGCGCAGGAAGAGCGGCAACAGCACCGCGGCAGGCACCGGCCCCGCCACCATGGCCCTGCGGCTGCGGGCCATCAGGGTCGTGCGGGCGCGCTCCGGCAGGTTCATCTAGCGCCCTTTGCGGCTGGCTTGCCGAAGTAATGCAAAGCGGTCTTGGCTTTTGAGCCCGCGCTGCGACGCAGGCATGGCTGGAACATGCAAAGGAGCCAAACAGCCGGAACCGCAAGAAATGAAGAAGCCATGCCGCACATTAGAGTAGCGGCTCCCTGGTCAGGCGCTTCATCTCGGCAATGGTCGAGGCGTAGTCAGGACTGTTGAACACGGCGCTGCCGGCCACGAAGACATCCGCTCCGGCATGGGCCACTCGGGCTATATTGGAGGCTTTGATGCCGCCGTCCACCTCAAGTTCCGCTTCGCCGCCGCGCCGGTCGAGCATTGCGCGCAAGGCCTGGATCTTGGGCAGGCACGCCTCGATGAAACTTTGGCCGCCGAACCCGGGGTTGACGGTCATCAGCAGCACCAGGTCCAGGTCGGCAATCACATAGTCAAGCGCGTTGAGCGGCGTGGCCGGATTGAGGGATACGCCGGCCTTTTTCCCCAGCGATTTGATCAACTGCACGGTACGATGCAGATGGCGGACCGCCTCGACATGTATCACGATGATGTCGGCGCCTGCGGCAGCGAAATCGGGGATGTAGAGATCAGGGTTTTCAATCATCAGGTGCACGTCCAGCGGCAGGCTGGTCACACGACGCGCTGCCTCGACGATCAGCGGGCCGATAGTGATGTTTGGGACAAAGTGGCCGTCCATGACATCGATATGAATGTAATCGGCGCCGGCAGCTTCCACTGCGCGGATCTCTTCGCCGAGACGCGAAAAGTCGGCCGAGAGAATCGAGGGGGCGATTTTTTTCATGTGTGTATACCTCGGCAAGGATATTTAGATCATACCTTTCGGAGCCGTGCCGCGAAAAACCCGTCCATGCCGTGACGGTGCGGCCAAGCCCGGAACATCCCATCGGCTGTGAAAAGCTCGCGGTTGTCCGGAAAAAGCACGTTCAGGTTTTCTAGCACATAATCGGGGTGACGCGAAAGAAAATCCTGCACCACCAGTTCGTTCTCATCCATGGAGGTCGAGCAGGTGGAGTATACGAGAATACCGCCTTTTTTCAACTTGGCCGCTGCATTGGCGCACATTGCCTTTTGGGCTGCCGCCAGCCGCAGGATATCGTCCTGCGTGAGGCGCCACTTTGCTTCCGGGTTGCGGCGGATGACCCCCAGGCCGGAACAGGGCGCATCCAGGAGGACCCGGTCGAAGTCCCCGGACGGAAGCGTCTCGGGCCGGTGCAGATCGGCGGAGACGACGGCAAGGCAGCCGATGCCGAGCCGTTTTGCCGTTTCCCGGATCAATGGGAGCTTGGCGCGGGAGATATCCGTGGCCACCACCTCGCCTCGGTCTGCCATAAGTTGTGCCAAATGGGTCGCCTTGCCGCCGGGTGCGGCGCAACAGTCCAGTACTCTTTCGCCAGGCTGCGGGTCCAGCAGCAGGGAGGCCATCTGGGATGCCTCGTCCTGCACGGCGAACAGGCCTTCGCGATAGCCTGGCAGGCTGGGGATCTGGTGCCGTCCCTCCATCAGAATGCCGTGAGGGGAGTGGGTACATGGCTTTGCGGGAACGCCGCTCTCCCCAAAGAGGCGCAGCAGCCCGTCCCGGGTTGTCCGCAGGGTGTTGACGCGCAAGGTGAGAGGAGGTTGCAGTGAGGATGCCTCTGCCAGGGATTCTGTTTCCGGAAGGCCTAGCTGGTCGATCCATTGGCGTGCGAGCCATTCCGGCAGGGAGTGGCGGGCAGAAATCGAGGCGGCCGGAGCAGAGACTGGGTCTGGAAAGGTGATGGCTTCCTTGCGGCGCAAATAATTGCGCAGCACCGCGTTTACCAGCCCGCCGGCGCGCGGAACCATCTCCTTGGCAAGGTTGACCGATTCATTAACGGCAGCCGATTCGGGGATCCGGTCGAGATAGGCGAGCTGGTACAGGCCCAGGCGCAGGATCATCAAGGGCTGGGGTTGGAGCGTAGCAAGAGGCTTGTCCACAAGCTGCCCCAGGATATGATCGAGGCTGCCTTGGCGTCGTAGCACTCCGAAGACCAGTTCCGGGAACAGTCCCCGGTCCGGCCCGATCAAGAGGCCTTTCTCCAGTTCCTGGTCAATCAACCGGTCGGCGTAACCTCCCTCCCGGGCAATGTGGAGCAGAACCCGGCAGGCAGACTCACGGGGGTTGGCGGTGGTTAAATTAAGGCCGCTCAATAGCTGTGCGTCCTGGACATGTCCTGCAGGCGTGCCACCCGTTCAGGAATGGGCGGATGGGTGGAGAAAAGCGTCATCAGCCCGCCGCCGGTAAGGGGGTTGACGATGAACATATGGGCTGTAGCCGTATTGGTTTCCATTGGCACGCGCTGATTGGCCGTCTCCAGCTTCTGAAGGGCATTGGCCAGGGAGAGCGGATTGCCGGAGATGCTTGCCCCGCCGGCATCGGCGCCGAACTCCCGCGACCGGGAGATGGCCATCTGCACCAGCATGGCGGCGATCGGCGCCAGGATGGCCATGAAGAGCATGCCGAAGACCCCTCCACCCTCGTCATCATCGCGCCGGCCGCCGCCGAAGATGGCGGCCCATTGGGCCATGTGGGCAAGGTAGGTGATTGCCCCGGCAAAGGTGGCGGCAATGGACGAGATCAGGATATCCCTGTTCTTGACGTGAGTGAGTTCATGGGCCATGACCCCGGCAAGTTCATCGTCGCTCAGTATGCGCATGATGCCGCGGGTCGCGGCAACGGCGGCATGCTCCGGGTTGCGGCCGGTGGCAAAGGCGTTGGGGGTCTCGGATTCGATCAGGTACACCTTGGGCATTGGCAGGTTTGCCCGCTGGGCCAGGCGGCGCACGATACCGAAAAAGCGCGGGTCATCCGCCTCTTCGATCTGCCGCGCGCCGTACATGGAGAGAACGATCTTGTCCGAAAACCAGTAGGAGAAGAAGTTCATTCCTCCGGCCAGCAGAAAGGCCATGGTCATGCCGTTTTTTCCCCCCAAGGCGCCCCCGATGGTCACCAAAAGGACGGTTAAGAGTCCCATGAGAAGGGTTGTCTTCAACATATTCATCTTGAGTTCCTCGTAACGTTCAGAATATGAGCTCAGTCTATCTAATTCATAGTAATCGTTGCCGATCAAAAGTGCAAGGGGAGGCGGCTGCGGCTGGCATAAGGATGCTAACACCAATAAGAGGACATATTGCAACTTCTCTTCAGGTCATCTTTGGCCGCAGCTCAATCACAACACCTCCACATAGCCCTGCTACGCCTGCGGTTTTGTTCAAAATCCAAGCGTAATTTTATTCAACTTGTTATTGCTAACCTCCTAACCAGCTAAAAAACTTGACATGTGCGCTATGGTGATGCTATTTAACATGTTCAAATTTTGAGACTAATCGGAGGAAACAATGGAACGTACATTTGCCATCATCAAGCCGGATGCAGTCGAGCGTCAACTGGCCGGAAAGATTCTGGACAGGATCGAGGCTGCCGGTTTCAAGATCGTCGGCATGAAGAAGATCAAACTCTGTAAAACCCGCGCCGAGGGATTCTACTACGTGCACAAGGAGCGCCCCTTCTTCAACGACCTGTGCAGCTTCATGTCTCGCAGCCCGGTGATCGTGCTTGTGCTTGAAAAAGAAAACGCCATCGCCGACTGGCGTACCCTGATGGGGGCCACCAACCCGGCCAATGCCGAGCCCGGCACCATCCGCAAGGATTTCGCCGTCAACATCGAGGAAAACTCGGCCCACGGTTCCGATGCACCCGAAACGGCCGCCTTCGAGATCCCTTACTTCTTCAGCGCCCTGGAACTGGTGTAAATATACTCTTCCAGGATGGATCGGAAAAGGCCCTTCTCTTGGAGGGCCTTTTTTTATGGGCCTTAGCCTGAAGAAATGCTGTTCGTCAGGATTTTGCAGCAAATGATTATCCCCCTCATCCGCCCCTTCTGGGCACCTTCTCCCTCAGGGAGAAGGGATATTAACAGCCCCTCTCCCTGGGGAAGGGGTGGCCGAAGACCGGGTGAGGGGATAAGGCCGGGTTTTAGGCAAATGCAGAATCACTGACCGGACACCGCTGAACCTCAAGAAATGTTGAGGCCAATTCTCCCCTTTGGCAAAGGGGGAGGACAAGCAGGGCCTTTGTCCCCGACGATCCGTCGCGCCTCGCCCAGCGGATCAGCCTCCCCATCCACCCAGTGGATGGACACCCCATTGCGTTCCATTCTGCGGAACCAGGTCTCCTGGCGCTTGGCAAAGTCGTGGATGGCGCTGTTCAGTTTCTGGAACAGATCGTTTCGCGTCAGTTCTCCACGCAGAAAAGCACCTACGTAGCGGTATTCCAAACCATAATAATTCAGGCGTTCCCAGGCAATCCCCCCCTCATGGAGCCGTTGCACCTCCTCTATCATGCCGCTTCCCAGCCTCTGCACGAGGCGCTCCGTGATCCTGCGCCGCAATTCTGGACGTTCCCAACGGATGCCGATCACCAGGGGACGGATGTGGGGGAAAGGCTCCGGTGCCGTTGTGCGGTCCCGCTCGTGACGGGCTATCTCGATGGCGCGGATGGTGCGCTGCCGGTCCGCGAGGTCGGTGGTGTTGTGCTGCCCAGGCCGCAACTCCCGCAGCATGGCAGCCAACTCGGAGTCGCTTTGTGCGGCCAATTCCGCCCGCACCCCTTCGTCCTCCGGCACCTCCACCAGCCGGTAGCCGCGCAGGGCCGCATCCAGGTACATGCCGGTGCCGCCGCACAGAAGCGCCAGGCGGCCACGTCCCGTGATCCCCTCGAAAGCCTCGGCAAACAGGCGTTGAAAGGCGAAGACGCTGAACTCCTCCCCGGCGTTCAGGATGTCGATCAAGTGGCAGGGGACGTTGCCGTATTCGTGCAGGTCCTTGCCCGAGCCGATATCCATGCCGCGGAAGACCTGTCGTGAATCGGCCGAGATGATCTCGCCGTTCAACTCCCCGGCCAGAGCGACGGCCAGGCGGGTCTTGCCCGAGGCGGTCGGGCCGAGGATGGTGAGGAGGTTGAATGGGAGAGGGGTGTCAGTCATTGATGGTGTTGTCCCTATGAAGTCCCGCGAAGATCGTTGCGGCTATTGTGGAGTTCATGCCCGCCACCGCGGCGATCTCCTCCGCGCTCGCCTCCTTGAGCCGTTGCAGGCTGCCGAAGTGTTTGAGCAGGGCGGTGCGCCGTTTGGCGCCTACGCCGGGGATGCGCTCGATGCCCGAGGTGATCCCCGCCTTGCCGCGCAGGGTGCGATGGTACTCGATGGCAAAGCGGTGGGCCTCGTCGCGGATGGCGGCCAGAAGCAGCAGTGGCGCCGAGTTCTGGCGCAGGACCACAGGGTTCTTGCGTCCAGGCAGGAAGACCCGCTCGTCGCTTTTGGCGATAGAGGGGGACTCGGCATCCCGGACAGTGCGGCTCTTGGCCAGGGACACCAGGTCGAAACGCCCGGTCAGCCCCAGGCCGGCGATGATCTCCTGGGCCGCGTTCAACTGGCCGATGCCGCCGTCCACAACCACCAGGTCCGGGAGCCCCTCCTTAGCCACCTTCTCTTCACGGAACCGGCGCGAAAAGACCTCGGACAGCATGGCAAAATCGTCCTGGCCCTGCACGTCGCGGATGCGGTAGCGGCGGTAGTTGGCCTTGTCCGGCCTGGCGGCCGCAAAGGCGATGCCGCTTCCCACGGAGTGGCGCCCCTGGATGGTGGATATGTCGTAACACTCGATCCGTTGCGGGAGGCGCGACAGGTGCAGGCGTTGCCGCAGTTCCTCCAGCACCGCTTCGGCCGAAGCGGCGGCCTCTGCCCTTTCGCGCTGGGCGGACGCGGCATTCTTGACGGCCAGTTCCGCCAACTCCCGCTTGACCCCACGCTGGGGCCGGGCAATGACGACCTTTTTCCCCCTGGCTTCTCCCAGCAGTTCGGCCAGCGCTCCGGCTGCCTCGATCTCCAATGGCAGGAGTATCTCGTCGGGGATGAAGGTCTCGCCGCTATAGTACTGTCGCAGGAACGAGGCCACACCTTCGGCATCGTCCAATTCCCAGGTCAGATTGAACAGGCGGCTGCCGCTCAGCACGCCGCCGCGGATGAACAGCAGCGCCAGCTCCAGTCGCGTTCCGTCGCGGAAATATCCCACAACATCGCTGTCCCCGCCCCCCCGCATGACCACCTTCTGCTTTTCCACCGTGACCTCGATGGAGCGAAGCAGGTTGCGCCAGCGGGTGGCCTCCTCGTAACGCATGGCTTCGGCAGCCTCGGCCATGCGCCGCTTGAATTCCGCCACCAGTTGTTTGCCCTTGCCCTCCAGGAACAGGGTGGCACCCTCCACTAGGAGATTATAGTCGGCAGCGGAGATCCGGCCGTGGCAGGGGGCGCTGCACTGGCCGATCTGATGGTAGAGGCAGGGGCGCTTGCGAGCCATGCAGGCCTTGAGCAGGTAATGGCGCAGCGGAAACATGCGGGTGATCTGGCGCAGCACCTCACGGGCCGCCGTGGCCGATGAATAGGGGCCGAAGTAGCGGGCGCCGTCGCGGGGCACCTTGCGTACGATGCTGAAACGGGGGAATTCCTCCCGAGGGTCCAGGCGCAGGGAAAAATAGGTTTTGTCGTCCTTCAGTTCGAGGTTGTAGCGGGGGTGGTGCTGCTTGATGAGGGTATTCTCCAGGAGGAGCGCCTCTTTTTCGGTATCGGTCAGCATCACATCAATGTCGGCCACCTTGGCTACCAGGAACCTGACGTGGTAGCGCCCATCGCCGGTTGCGCCGAAATAGGAGCGCACCCGCTGGCGCAGATTGCGCGCCTTGCCGACGTAGATGATCTCCCCCTTCCCGTCGCGCATCAGGTATACGCCGGGCGAGGCGGGCAACTGCCTTATCTTGTCCTCCAGGTTCATGGTCATAATAGTACCGGCTTACGCGACGAATGAAAAGCCCTACTTTCGGGAAGATCCGGGCATCCGCACGAGAATGAGCAGGAGTTTAGCTGCGCAGATCCGGCCATTCCATGTCAGGCGGCTGTTCTGAAGATCATAGCCCCTGACCGGCTAAAATTGGATTCTCCTTGTTGCTGCAAGGAGCGCCTAACACATGGAAATAACCTTTTCTTTCGTTGACAAGGCCACACAGAGGTGTTATCTAAAAAGTTATTTTACCCGACATATCGCATCTCTCCGTGCGCCATAGCATCGCGTGTCGGCCAAGAAGAGGTTAATTCCGTGATTTCAATGAAATTTTGCCGCAACATCCTGTTTCGGTTTCTCCTGGTAGTGGCAATTATTTCATCCCTCATTGTCCCTCCAGGGTTCTGTATGGAAACCGAAGACTCCCATCTTTTCATGTCTGGTTTCAACGCCTATCAACAAAAAAATTATGCCAACGCTATCAAGAAGATGAACGAGGTGCTGCAAAAGTACCCTGATTCCCCTTTGCGCGATATGGCTATCTTCTGGCTGGCCCGTTCCTACTACAAGAATGGCGATAAGCCGGATGCCGCCCGCTATATGGCTCAGTTTGCCAAGGAATATCCCGATAATCCCCTCAGGGCGACCGTGGAGGATGAGCTCCTCGATTTGGTGGCTCGTTACAACAAGGGAGAATCGTTGTCTACCGGCGAAGCGCCCGCCATCCAGGCCCAAGCCCCAAAGGTGCGGCCGGAAGCGGAGCAGGCTGCCAAGGCCGATCAGCTTGCCAAGCAGCAGGCCGAGCAGGAACGCCAGGCCGCCCTGAAGGCCGAGCAGGAGCAGCAGGCAAAGGATCAGGCTGCCAAGGATCAGCTTGCCCAGCAAAAGGCCGAGCAGGAACGTCAGGCCGCCTTGAAGGCCGAGCAGGAACAGCAGGCAAAGGATCAGGCTGCCAAGGATCAGCTTGCCCAGCAAAAGGCCGAGCAGGAACGCCAGGCCGCCTTGAAGGCCGAGCAGGAACAGCAGGCGAAGGATCAGGCTGCCAAGGATCAGCTTGCCCAGCAAAAGGCCGAGCAGGAACGCCAGGCCGCCTTGAAGGCCGAGCAGGAGCAGCAGGCAAAGGATCAGGCTGCCAAGGAACAGCTTGCCAGGCAGCAGGCTGAACAAGATCGCCTTGCAAGGCTAAAGGCCGAGCAGGAACGTCTTGCCGCCGAGAAGGCCGAGCAGGAGCAGCAGGCAAAGGATCAGGCTGCCAAGGAACAGCTTGCCAGGCAGCAGGCTGACCAAGACCGCCTTGCAAGGCTTAAGTCCGAGCAGGAGCGTCTTGCCTCGGAAAAAGCAGAGCAGGAGCGGCTGGCCTCGGAACAGGCGGCCAAGGAACAGCTTGCCAGGCAGCAGGCAGAACAGGATCGCCTTGCGAAGCTCAAGTCCGAGCAGGAGCACTTGGCAGCGGAAAAGGCCGAGCAGGAACGGCTGGCCTCGGAACAGGCAGCAAAGGAACAGCTTGCCAAGCAACAGGCCGAGAAGGAACAGCTTGCCAAGCAGCAGGCCGATCAGGAGCGTTTAGCAGCCGAGAAGGCCGCGGAAACGGCTGAGAAGGAAAAACAGGCTGCCGAACTCGCTGCGCAGCAGCGTCAGGCGGCTTTATCGGCGGAGCGCGAGCTTCTGGCGAAAAGTGAGGCCGAAGAAAAGCGTGTCACGGCCGAGGCAGCCAGCGCCGCCGAAGTGAGCGCAGCGCAGCAGCAAGCGGCTGCCGCCAAGGCGGAAGAGCAGCGTCAGGCCCAAAATAGACAGGCAGAGGAACAGGCCAGAGCTGAAAAGGCGATGATGCGCGAGAAGGCAATCGCCCAATATAAATCGATCATCGAGAACTATCCTGCCAGCGGTGCTGCAGTCACAGCAGCCGCCAAGCTGAAGGAACTAGGGGTTGCGGTCGCCCTGCCGCCCCAGGCAGCTCAAGTCGAGCACCAGGAAAACGCCCAGGTTCTGAGATTCGAGGTGGGGCAATATGTCGGATTCGAATTCAACCTTCTTGCCCAGCCAAGATCATACGAGGTCGCGCGCAGGACAAGCATACCGTTCGAGGTCATCAACCGGGGCAACGGCAGCGATTCCTTTGCGCTTGAATCTGCTTTCCCGGCTGAATTCAAGGCTGAATTCGCCGCGGCCGACGCACCCGAAAAGGCTGTCAGGGAAACGACTAAACTGGCTCCCGGCGAGGTGTTCCGAGGGGTCGTGAGTTTCGAAATCCCTGCCGCCAGCATCGATGGTCTGAAGATCACGTATCCAGTCAAGGCCGTCTCTAACCTCATACCCGATGCCAGCCAGTCGCGGGAGGTCGCCATGAGCGCCTCCGCTCCGCTCCTGCGGGCCGTGCTGAAGGCCGATAAGACACACCTTTTGCCGGGTGGGCAGGTTGCCTACCGCATTATCGTCCTCAACGTCGGGACCATGGCTGCCAAGGATGTTACCCTAAACCTCAATTACCCCCCCCAGCTCGAACCGCTCGATTATTCCTCCACCGGGTTCAAGCAGGGGATGAAGTCCGTGATGGTCAGCGACGGCCTGCTGATCAAGTCCGGCGAAAGTCGGGAATTCAGCGTCGCCTTCCGCCTGAAGGACGATTCCCTGGCCGGCCAGGAACTGATCACCCGTGCGGAACTGGTTGATAACCCCCTTAAGACCACGGCCACCTTTGTCTCCAGTGCAGCCTATATCGACCCCCAGCACGGCGTTGCTATCAGCACCGCCTCCGAGCGGCTGGTGGTCATTCCGGGCCAGACCGCGTCGATCCCGTTCGTTCTGACCAATACCGGCAATGTGAGTGAGAAATATCGCATAGCTGCCTTGGTGAAGTCGTTGCCACAGGAAGCGGTGGTCATCTACCACGATATCAACCGCGACGGCGTCCGCCAGCCGAACGAGCCGGCCATCACCGAGATCGGCCCGCTGGCGCCCAAGGAAGAGGCCGCCGTCATTGTAGAGATCAAGACACCGCGGAGCCTGAGTGACGCAACGGAAGACAACGTGCTGCTAAGTCTCACGCCCGAAGAAGACACGGTCCACTCGGCTTCCGCCTCTGCCCAACTCTTCTATTCCCGTCCGGTGCTGAAGATGGCTGTCACAGCCCGTGACGGCCGGCTCAAGCCCGGAGATGTGGCATCCTTTGATATGGTTGTCACTAATAGCGGCTCCAACCTGGCCCGGATAGTGGAACTCCAGAGCACATGGCCGGAGGAGCTTGAGCTGGTCGCTGCCGATCCTTCCAACAGCTCCGTTTCCAATGGTAACATTCTCTGGGACTTCAAGGAGCTTGGCGCAGGAGAAAAGAGGAGCATCAAGGTCTCGTTCAGGGTCAAGCACGGCATCGGGGTTGGAACGAATATCCAGGTCAAGAATATCCTGACCTATGAAGATCAACTGGGGAACAGGTACTGATATGGCGCGACGCTCGTGGGGAACTGCTGTTGCAGCGCTGATTTTGTCTTTTGCCGTCCAGGCCTGGGCCGAGCAATATTACCTCTATTCGCCCAAGCCGGCAGGTCCGGAGGAACAGGGGCAGGGCAAGGAAGGCGTCCTGGTCCGGGAGGTGCCGGTGGAGAAGGGGGACACTCTCTTCGGCATTTCACGCAGATTCAGTGGTCGTGGCTCCTACTTCCCGCAGATACTGCTATTCAACGATGTGCAAAACCCGAACCTCATCTATGCAGGCTCAACCCTCAGGGTTCCTGTCGGCAAGGAACCGGCCTCGGAAACCTCCGTGACAAAAACGGCCCCATCCGTCAGGAAAAAGGGGGGGCGTCATGCCGGGAAAAAGGCTCCTTCTGCTGTACAGGCCCCTCTGTCCGCTGTGATGCCGTCCAAGCATAAAAAGCAGACGGCAAGAGGCACGGCCCTCTCAGGCGAGCAAACGACGGAGTTTTCCCCCAGCGCCCTTAAAAGGTCGGAAATGGACCACGAAAATAAAGCCGGGATGAGGGAGAAGCCGCAGAAGGGAAATCAGGAAGTCGGCGAGGAACGGGCGGCCGAAAGGGCTTCGGGCGCATCTTCCGCTCCCTCGCCGGGCGAGGCGGCCGGCCAGAAGCAATTCACCCAGGCTGTCAAGGCCTATCGTCAGGACGATTTCCGCTCAGCTCTGAAGCTGTTCGATCGTTTCCTGGCAAACAACCCCGGCTCGCCCCTGGCGGCCGATGCCAGTCTCTACAAAGCGGATTGTTATTTAAAGCTTTCCAACCCGTAATACCAATTCCATACAAAACATACTTTCCCAGTGTCCCGCGACTAACCGGACGGGACACTGGCCAGCCCTCTTCGGTTTACCTGTCCGCCTTCGTCACGTTAATCTGAAATCGGTATTACTGCCAGGTCAGGACAAAGGCACGCAGGCGCCCATCATGCTCGTCCCTGTAAAAGACCACTTTGAGATTGTCGGCTATGCTGCCCCGCTGGATCTCGTAGCCATCCTTTTTGTCGGATGATTCGAGGATAAAGGCCGGCTTTTTTGTCATCCGATGGAGCACGCCTTTCATGAATGTTTCGGGTACCCCCTGCCCGCCGTGGTCGATAACCTGGATAGCCTTGATGAACCCCTTCTCGCGGAACACCTTGAACTCGGTGACACGTCCTTTGTAACGCTCCCATCCGGGATTTGCGGCGCTGTATTCCTTGTCCTTGCCATAGGTGGGTATGAAATCCGGTAAAGCTGAGGGACGGGCACCAGCGTGGCCCGGACCTGGCGTATCCTTGCGGCTTCGATCCTCGTTGGACAGGATGGCCTTGTCGCCTGGCTGCATCTTGGCATCCTTGGCTGTTCCCTGGGAGGCGGCGGCAGCAAGTGGCGCGGGAGAAACGGCCTGCTTCGGTGAAGATACAGTCGGGGGTTGTGCCGGCAGGGCCTGCTGGAGAGGCGGCTTCTCCTGTTTCTGTGGGGTTACTGTGATGGCTACCGGTTTCTGCTCGACTTTGCGGTTCTGGATCACGGTAACGACCACGGCAGCAACCAGAATCGGTGCCAGCCAGAGCAGGAAGGAAAAACGCTTGGAGAGTTTTTTCTCCGGTTCAATCTCAAGGTGTCCTGCGTCCCATCCTGCAAATGGTTGTAGAGCCGGTTCCTGTGGCGGTTCAGGTTCCTGCATGCTCTCCACGGCGCTGTCGAAGGAACTGGTGAACTCCGAGTAGACTTTGACCCGTGAACGGGGGGCATAGGTGATACCCTGATCCACCAGGGACGGCTCGGCAGGAGCCTCCGGCGGCCCGGCAATGTCCAGGATGTCCTGGGCTGGGGGCGGTTCCTGAGCAGGTTCGACAACAGGTTCGGCAACCTGCGTCAAAGCCGGCGGGGCTTGGGTAGCGGCGGATCCGGCAACGATATCCTCCACCGCCAGGGCCGCTTCCTGCGCGTTTGCGCTTTTCCGGGTTATGAGGGTGGCAACCGTATGCCGGAAAGCGTCCAAAAGCGCTTTATCGTCGAGCGCGGTATCAAGGTGCCCGTGGTATAGCTTGATGGTTTCTCCGCTGACCTGGGAGGGGGCGCAAAGCAGTATGAAGCGGCTGCGCTTCCTGCCCAGCTGCTTTTTGAGGTGCATCAGCAGTATGTCGGCCGAAAGCCCGGAGAGGTGGGTCTGGACAAAGACCATAGCCGGCTTCCTGGCGAGGAGTTCCTCGCCCCCCTTTTCAAGGCTAGACGCCATGCGCAGCGTGATGCCCTTGTCGTCCGAGAGCCGGTTGAATATCTTCCTGATGCGCGGCACATCGGTTATCAGCAGCAGGTCGGTCACATGATCCCCTTCTAAGATAAAATTTCATTCTACGTCATGAAGTATGCGTAATCAACAGGATTGTTGGCTCAGCTACCTCAAAAGTGCCTTGCGTCGGGGATGGGTAATCATGTATCGTAGACCGGCAATGAACTTATCCGTTTCCATCAGGAAACTGTGGTTGGAAACTTATCCGAAAGGTGTGCCGATGCTGAACTCACGTATTCTGGACGAACTCGCCGCCCTGGTGGGGAGGGACAATGTCCTTACCGATAAGCAGGATATGCTCTGCTACTCTTACGATGCCACACAGATGGAATTCCTGCCGTCAGCCGTCGTTCATCCCGCAACTGCCTCAGAGGTGTCCGCCGTACTCAAACTGGCAAACCGCGAAAGCATCCCGGTCTTCCCCCGCGGTGCCGGCAGCGGCTTCTCGGGCGGCGCCCTCCCCAAGGCGGGAGGCATCGTACTGGTCACCACCCGCATGAACCGCATCCTGCGCATCGATACCGAGAACCTTATTGCCGAGGTCGAGCCGGGTGTCGTTACGGAGCTGTTCCAGCAGGAGGTGGAAAAGCTGGGCCTGTTTTATCCGCCCGACCCTGCCTCGCTCAAATTCTCCACCCTGGGGGGCAACGTGGCCGAGAACGCCGGAGGACCCAGGGCCGTCAAGTATGGGTGTACCAAGGATTTCGTCATGGGGTTGGAGGTCGTCCTGCCTGACGGCACCATCATCCGCACCGGCGGAGAGACCTACAAAGGGGTGGTCGGTTACGATATGACCAAGCTCCTGTGCGGCAGCGAAGGGACGCTGGGGGTCATCACCCGCATCATCTTCAAATTGCTTCCCTATCCCGACGCCAAAAAAACGATGCTGACCATTTTCGATTCCATCGATGGAGCCGCCAAGGCTGTTTCTGCCATTATCGGCGGCAAGATCATTCCCACTACGCTCGAATTCATGGACCATGCTACCCTGCAATGCGTAGAGCGCCGCTTCAACCTGGGCATCCCGCCGGAGGGGCGCGCGGTGCTGCTGATCGAAGTGGACGGCGACCGGGACTTGATCGAGAAACAGGCACGCCAGATTCATGAGATTATCAAACCGCTGGGTCTGGTCCAGTTCCGCGCCGCCGAGAGCGCAGCCGAGTCGGAACAGCTCTGGAAGGTGCGCCGCCTGGTGTCGCCGTCGCTCAGGGACGTTAATCCCGACAAGGCCAACGAGGACATCGTCGTGCCCCGGAGCAAGGTCCCAGATGTGATCAGGCGGATCGAGGCCATCCAGCAGAAGTTCGACGTGCCCATCGTCAATTTCGGACATGCCGGAGACGGCAACATCCATGTGAACGTCATGATCGACAAACAGATCCCCGGCATGTCGGAACGGGCCGAGGGGGCGATCAGGGAGATCTTCCAGGCAGCCCTCGACCTTGGAGGAACCATGTCCGGCGAACACGGCGTGGGGCTTTCCAAGGCACCCTATATCGAGCTGGAGCTGACGCCTGACCAGATTGCGGTCATGAAAGCCATCAAGCATGCATTGGATCCCAACAACATCCTTAATCCGGGCAAGATGTTTCCCTGGGGGGATCATCCGCATGCCACACAATAGCGGTAAGGAGCGTCAGGAGATATCGCTCGTCGGGCGGATACTGTCACTGGAAACCATGCTGCTCATGATGGGGGCGACGTCGCTCGTCTACGGCATCTTCAATGGCGTGAAAACCAGTTTGCTCTGGGGAGCCGTCATAATCATCGCTGTTTTCATTCTTTTAAGGGTCCGCAGGAAGGACTGGCAAAAACATAGGCCTGATCCGGAGGCGGTGCAGAATGCCCGCAACGACCCACCTTCAGACACGCCGTCGGAGAAATGATCATATGAAACATGGAGCAATCGTCCTGGCCTCTGCCTCGCCTCGCCGCTCGGAGTTGATGGCCCTCGCCGGCATGGAATTCACAGTGGTGCCGGCGGATATCTGCGAGGATGTCCTTCCCGGCGAAAAGCCGTCCGAGCATGTGATCCGCCTGTCACGCGGGAAGGCCGATGTCGTGGCGGGGACCACGGCCGGCCGCTTCTTTATCGGTGCCGACACCGTTGTGGTCCTGGACGACGCCATCCTGGGAAAGCCTGCCGATGATGCCGATGCCTTCCGCATGCTGACCGCGCTGTCCGGCAGGAAACACGAGGTCATTACCGGCTTTACTGTCTTCGACAAGATAAGCGGCATCCATCTAAGCCGGAGCGTGCATACGGAGGTCATCTTCCGCAGCCTCGAAGAGAAGGAGATCAGGGACTACATCGAAAGCGGCTGCCCCATGGATAAGGCCGGGGCCTACGCTATCCAGGGTGGCGCCGTGCATTTCGTCCGCTCCATCTGCGGATCGTACACCAATGTGGTCGGCCTGCCGATGGCGGAGTTGTATGATGCGCTGAAGACGGTCGGTGCCCTGCCCTCGGCGTAGCCTTGCTACGCCTGCGGTTTTGCTCAATCAGGAACGACAAATCCGAGCGCAAAGTTGATTGTTTCGAGTCCCTAAGCTAATCTCTTATCGTTTTGATTCCTGCGCTGGCATAGCGCGCGGAACAGGAAGAACCCCATGTCGATAGCACAACGCCTCAACCAGATACGCTCCCGGATCGCCGAGGCTGCTGCCAAGGCGGGCCGCGATCCTCGGTCGGTGCGCCTGGTGGCGGTTTCCAAGACCCGTCCTCCTGAGGATATTGTTGCTGCCTGCCAGGCAGGACAGGTCATCTTCGGCGAGAACTACGTCCAGGAGTTTACCGCCAAGGCGGCCGAGGTGGGGGAGCCGCTGGAATGGCACTTCATCGGCCATCTGCAGAGTAACAAGGTCAAAAACCTGGCCGGCCTGGTGACCCTGGTCCACTCGGTTGACCGCCTTTCCCTGGCCGAGGAGATAAGCCGCCAGTGGGGCAGGCTGGGTCGCTGCTGCGATGTGCTCGTACAGGTGAACATCTCCGGCGAGGCCAGCAAGTCGGGTACGACCGAAACCGGTGCGCTGCAACTGGTTCGCGACATCGCCCTGCTGCCCAACCTCAAAGTGCGCGGATTGATGACCATGCCCCCTTTCTTCGACGACCCCGAGGCGGCCCGGCCCTATTTCGCGGAACTGAAGAGGCTGTCGGATCTGATTGCAGCGGAAGCCGTGCCAGGCGTGGAGATGGTGGAGCTTTCCATGGGCATGTCAGGCGACTTCGAGGCCGCCATCCAGGAAGGGGCAACCCTGGTTCGGGTCGGCACCGCCATCTTCGGCGAGCGGTGAGGCCACAATGGAACTGCTTCGGTCTGAACAAAATTCACTAGTTAACTTTAAAGGCTGCCAAACGTTCGGATTCATCTCTGATAGCTTTGTGGTCAGGTCAAAGATACTCAAATCTATGTATAAAAAGCGTTAAAAATATTACCAGTCATAACTCGCTGATATAGTTGAGAGCGTTAAAAAATTTAACAATTCACCCCATCGCCATATCACATCATCCCTCAGCAAAAGCCAATCTGCCTCCAGTGTCACCGTATAACCCGATAAATAAGTTGACCAATGTTTATGAATATACTACACCCAAACCATTGTCTTGCCGATCCACCTCTTTTGTCTATTTCTCTTTATAACGGCCAGGATCGTTTGGAGGAATAGCTTCGTTTTTTTGGAGGTCGGTTTTTTGGGGCGGATTTGCCATCTGGTCTGTGCTGCTGTTTTTCCCGTGCCCAATTTCAGCATTGGAGAGTTTAATATGAATGCAGGTAGAAGCCTGTTTCTTGGATGGTTATTTCTGGCTGTCGTCATAATGCCGCTTGCCGCCTGCAGTAGCAGTAGTGATAACCGAGTCAATATTGTCAACCAAGCCAATAATGCCCAGCAATGGGCTGGCACGATACAGCTTGGAGCAGCAGGGCAAAAGACGGTTGGTTTAGGCGTAGCCACCGATGCCGGCGGTAACAGGTGCGTGACGGGCTATACTACGGGTGGACTTGACGGCAACTCATTAACCGGCATCACCGATCTCTTCCTTACCAAATTCAATAGCGGCGGAACCAGACTTTTTACAAAACAGCTCGGTTTTGCAAGCCAAGCCACTGCAGGCACTGGAGTCGCCACCGATGTCAACGGTAACATCTTTGTAACCGGCTATACTTCCGTTGCTACCGTTGAAACTGACACTAATACACTAATCCCCTCGGATGTCTTCCTCGTTAAGTTCGATAGCAGTGGGACGAAACTCTTTACAGTACAGCTCGGTGTTGCAAGCCAGGCCACTGAAGGCACTGGCGTAGCCATCGATGGCGGCGGTAATGTCTACGTGACGGGCTATACTACCGGCGGACTGGACGGCAACGGACTAACCGGCACCTCCGATTTTTTCCTCACCAAGTTCGATAACAACGGGACGAAACTTTTTACAAAACAGCTCGGTGTTGCCAACCAAGTCACTTATGCCGCTGGCGTGGCTACCGATGCCGGCGGTAATGTGTATGTCACGGGCTATACTACCGGTGGACTTGACGGTAACACGTTAACCGGCAACAGCGATTTCTTCCTTACCAAATTCAACAGCATCGGGACGATACTGTTTACAACGCAGCTCGGTGTTGCAAAACAGGCCACTGAGGGCACTGGCGTAGCCATCGATGCCAGCGGCAATGTCTATGTGACGGGTGATGCCTCCGGTGGACTGGACGGTAACACATTAACCGGCATCTCCGATTTCTTTCTTTCCAAGTTCGATGGCAACGGGACGAAGCTCTTTACAAAGCAGCTTGGCGTGGCGGATGAAGACACAGGAAGCAAAGGTGTTGCAACAGATTCCAGCGGCAACGTCTACGTGACGGGCATTACCTCTGGCGGATTGGACGGAAACACGTTAACCGGCGACTTCGATTTGTTCCTCACCAAATTTGATAACAACGGGACGGTACTCTTTACCCGGCAACTGGGAGTGGCGGATCAGGTCACGGATGGCACCGGCGTTGTCACTGATGGCAGCGGGAATGTCTACATGACGGGCACTACCTACGGCGGGTTGAACGGTGATACATTAACCGGTATCTCCGATTTCTTCCTTGTTAAATTAAATGCTTCGAATTAGCGAACCTGACTGGCTGACCCAGATCGCCGGCTCACCCCGTTGCCGGCAACTCCGGCCGGTCAAGGTGTTCCAGGTATTTAAGCACGAAGCGTTGCGCCGCTTCCGCAGCCCGCGGGATGTCCCAGGCGCTCATGTCCCGATCGGTCACCAGGTTGCTGATGCCGCGTATCTCCAGGCAATCCACGCCTGAGCGCGCGCAGATCTGGGCCACTGCCGCACCCTCCATGCTTTCGGCAATGGCATTGAAGCGCCGGGCCAGGGTCTCGCCGCGTTGACGGGTCCCGCTGCAGGTCGAAACGGTCACGAAACTCCCCCGCATCAGGAACACGCCGTTGTACTCGGCAAGTTGCATGGCCTTTTCGGCGGCGTGTTTGGAAAGGGGGATCTCGTTGTAGTAGCTCCGTTTGCCTCGCACGACGGATGCCAAGTTCATGAAACGCAGATCCCTCCATCCCGCCGCTGTCTCAACCCCATCATCCCCCAGGATTTCACTGCTGGCGACGGCAAGGCTGCCGACCGAAAGCCCGCTCCCCGAATAGGCCCCGGCGCAGCCCGTATTGATCACTAAGCGCGGTTGCCGACGCTCGATCAGGGCGGCAGTGGCGGCAGCCGCGTTGATCTTGCCGACCCCGCCGACGCAGAGCGTTACTTGCTGAGTGCCGATGGTGCCATCGACATACTCGAAAGCGGTGGCTGTCTGCAGGACGACGTTGGCGATGGCGTGTTCCAGCAAAGCCATTTCCTGCGGCACTGCCGTGATGATGAGAATCGGTCCCATATTCTGTTTTGGCGCCTTTCAGAGTGAGTTGAAGCTATTTGTTCTCCAGCCATTTAACCAGGACCGTTTTCAGATCCTGGACCAGAACCGGTTTTGACATATAGTCGTCCATGCCTGCTGCGATGCATTTTTCCCGCTCGCCGGCCATGGCGTTGGCCGTCAAGGCTATCACCGTCGTCGTATGGTCGAGCACGCCCGATTCCGGGTCGCGGATGATGGCAGTGGCATCGTAGCCGTTCATTTCCGGCATCTGGCAGTCCATCAGCACCAGGTCGTAATGGGCCGCTTCCAGGGCCTTGACCGCATCGAGACCATTGGCTACGGCATCCGCCTCATAGCCAAGCTTGTTGAGCATCATCCTGATGACCCGCCGGTTGATGGCATGGTCTTCTGCCAACAGGATGCGTGCGAGTGCGGGGGTCATGGCGATGCCGGCTCGATCGGCATCCGGAACAGGGATGGCGTGCCGAGTCGGGCGCACGGATCGGATGCGAAGTCCCTGCCGGCAAACTCGGAGGATTTTGCCATGAGGTAGGCGGTCATAAGGGCACAGTTCCTTTCAGGCGTTGCGCCAAGGCGAGGGTGCGCGGCGCCGTATGGCGGGCCGGCCGCTCCAGGAAGGCCTCCAGGTCCTTCATTGTGTCGATATCCCGCCACTGCGGCAGAAGGGCCGTTCTGAGCCCGCAGAGGCGGGCCTGCTCAAGGCTTCTCTGCAAGACCTCGGGGCTGCTCCAGGGGATTTCCTCGAACAGCCGTTGCGGCACATGGCGCAGGCCGAGCAGATAATAGCCGCCGTCTTCGGCCGGGCCGAAGACGGCCTCTGCTTCCTCCCGCTCCAGGATGGCAAATGCCTGGCGGATATAGTCCTGGGGAAGGTCCGGCGAATCGCTGCCAATGATGCAGCAGGTTTCGCAACCGCAGGCAAAGGCTCTGTCAAAGGCGTTTGCCATGCGTTCGCCCAGATCCCGACCCTGTTGTTCGAACGTCTCCAGTCGCGGCAGAGGGGAAAAAGGGGGAGCAGCGCCGCTTTTCAAGGCCCAGAACAGCAGCGGACGGATATCTGCCAGGGTGGCGGCCGATGCCAGCACATCGGCCAACATGGCCGCATACAGGCCAGTTGCGGCCCGATGGCTGCGCAGATCTCGGGCCAGGCGGGTTTTGACCGTTCCCGGACGCGGTTCCCGGGCAAAGATGATCAGCCCCTTGGTCATGTCCTGCGGTCGAACTCTACGGCAGCATAAGCCGAGTGGTTGTGGATCGATTCGAAATTCTCGGTCTCCACCGAGAACCAGGTGATCTTTTCTTCGGCTACCAGCCGGGAATAGGCCTCCCGCACCATGTCCTCCACAAAACGCGGATTATCGTATGCCTGCTCGGTCACGAACTTCTCGTCTTCCCGCTTGAGCAGCGAATAGAGCGGGCTGCTGCCGCATTGTTCGATCAACTCCACCAGGTCCTCTATCCAGATGAACTCGCGGTAGCGTACCCGCACGGTCATTACGCTGCGCTGGTTATGGGCGCCGGCGCGCGAAAGTTCCTTGCTGCACGGGCAGAGGGAGGTAAGCGGCACCTTGACCACCAGCACGAAATCCAGGGAGTCGGTCATGGATGCCTTGAATTCGCAGCTGTACTCCATCAGGCTCCTGGCGCCGGAGACCGGTGCCCTCTTGTCGATGAAATAAGGGAACTGGATCTCCAGGTGGGCGCTGGCGGAGCCGAGCCTTGCCTTCATCTCGGCCAGGATAGGTTCGATCTTGTCCAGGCCTATCTGTTCGCGGTGACGGTTGAGGATCTCCACGAAGCGGCTCATGTGGGTGCCCTTGAAATGGTGGGGCAGGTCCACGTACATGTTGATCCTGGCTACGGTGTGTTGCAGCGAATGGTTCTTGTCCATCACCACGATGGGATAGGAGATGTCCTTGACGCCTACCTTTGCGATAGGTATCCTGCGAGTGTCCGGACGTTTCTGCATGTCCGGCATGGCCGGTCTTGCCGTTTTCTCTGTTGTTTTCGTTGTTTGTTGCGCCATTGGCTGTCCTATAGTTTGAATCTGTTTAAAATTCAAGGGGGAAATTGTATGAATATCAAGGTCTCGGTCACGGTGTTCGGCCGTGTTCAGGGTGTAGCGTTTCGTCACAATACAAGTCGGCGCGCCATGGAGCTTGGAGTCAACGGCTGGGTCAGAAACCAGCCTGACGGTTCCGTTGCCGGCGTGTTCGAGGGAGATAGCAACGCCGTGAATGCCCTGGTTGACTGGTGCCGGCAGGGGCCGCCAGCGGCCGTGGTGGAACGGCTTGACCTCTGTCAGGAGGCCTGCACCGGAGAATTCAAAGACTTCTCCATCAGGTAGTTTGGCTACGTTGCGGCGCCGTCCAGGCCGGCCACCGCCGTGATCGCCTGCCATACCCCTTCCCGCCCGGCTTTCGACAGGGCGGAGAAGGGTACCAGTTCCTCCCGGCTGCGGCCGATAGCTGTCGCGATCAGGCCTGCCTGGCGGCCTTGCTCGTTTTTGGAGAGCTTGTCGCACTTCGTCACCACAATGATAGGCGGGATGCCGTAGGTATCGAGCCAGCGCAGCATCTGCAGATCGCCGTCCGTTGGGATGCGGCGGATATCGAGGATCAGGACCACCGCCCGCAGGTTCTCGCGCTTGGCCAGATAGGTCTCGATCATCGGTTGCCACTGTTTGCGCAGCTCGGGCGGCGCCTTGGCGTAGCCGTAGCCGGGCAGGTCCACAAGGACCAGGCGGCCGTTAACGTCGAAAAAGTTGATCAACTGCGTCCTGCCGGGGGTGGAACTGGTCCGCACCAGGCTTTTTCGGTTGACCAGCACGTTGATGAGCGATGACTTGCCGCAGTTGGAACGGCCCACGAAGGCCACCTCTGGCAGGGTTATCTCAGGGTAGTCCTTCGGTTTTACGGCACTCTTGATAAATTCAGCCTGATGTACATCCATGTCATCGCTCTCCTTGCGACAGCATTATAGTTCTCTGCGTCATGGCTGTTCAAGCGCTTATTTCTCTTGCGCGGTTATTTGTCGGTAATTTAGTCGGTGGTGTTCGCCGTATTTTTGTGTTATAAGGGTGTCAATTCCATTGATGTCCTCTTACATGAGTACCGACAGGTTCCTATGACGGCATCTAGTGTGGACATAGCGCTATTTGCGGCAAAGCTGGGGATCGTATTCTTCGTCATCCTCACCTTGGCTGCCTACCTTGTATTCGCCGAACGGAAGATCCTGGCCTGGATACAGGACCGCAAAGGACCAAATCGTGTCGGCCCCTTCGGACTTCTCCAACCCCTTGCAGACCTGATCAAGCTCCTCACCAAAGAAGATTTTATCCCGGCAGCCGCCGACAAATGGTTGTTTTACCTGGCACCGGCCATGGCCGCCATCCCGGCCATCCTGACCTTCGCAGTCATCCCGTTCGGCGCGCCGGTTGTCATTGTCGGCCATAAGGTGCCGATGCTGGTGGCAGATCTGAACGTCGGGATACTGTTTTTTCTGGCACTCTCTTCAATTGCCGTGTACGGTACCGCAATCGGCGGGTGGGCTTCCAACTCCAAGTATTCTCTGCTGGGGGGGATCCGCGGCCTGGCCCAGTTGATCTCCTACGAGCTGTCCATGGGGTTGTCGCTGGTGCCGGTAGTCATGCTGGCCCGCTCCTTCAGCCTGGCCGACATCGTAGCGGCCCAATCCCCCATCCCGTTCATCGTCTATCAACCTGTGGCTTTTCTCATCTTTCTGATCAGCATCACAGCAGAGTGTAAGCGCATACCATTCGACATTCCAGAGGCAGAGGGAGAACTGGTGGCCGGTTTTCACACCGAATACTCCGGCATGCGCTTCGGCCTTTTCTTTGTGGGTGAGTACATCAACATCATCGTGCTGGGGGGGCTGGCGACGACCTTCTTCCTGGGGGGGTGGCACGGCCCCTTTCTGGCGCCGGTGATATGGTTTTCCATCAAGACCCTGGCCTTTGCCTTCTTTTTCATCTGGATGCGTGGAACACTGCCCCGTCTGCGCTACGATCAGCTCATGCATTTTGGGTGGAAGGTGTTGACGCCGCTGGCCCTGGCTAATATCCTGGTAACGGGTTGGTGGCTGGCGTTGAGGGGGGCATTATGAAGAAACCGCGGACATCGCCGTCCGGAACATAAACAAACCACGGGAGGAGTCGAACATGGAAAGTGTGAACGCAAAAGACCGTCACGGACATACCCCTCTGATCAATGCCGCCAAAGAGGGACAGAAAGACTTTGTTCTGGACCTGCTGCACCGAGGTGCAGACTTGACCGCCAGCAGCGACAAAGGTAAAACGGCCCTCCATTACGCTGCTGCAAACGGCCATACCGAAATTGTCAGGATGCTGCTCGACAAGGGCGCCGACGTTGACGTCCGCGACCGTGAGGGGCATACTCCCCTGATGCTGGCAGCTATCTACGGCTGCAACCAGACCGTGCAGACCCTGCTTGACGGCGGCGCCGATGCAGGGCTGAGGACGCCCACCGGCAACACCGCCAGCCGTTATGCCGAAAACAACAGCCATCCCCTGGCGTCGGCACTGCTCAAGAAGGCCGAGCGTGCCAAACACGGCAATGCCTGATGCATCCCGACCATCGAGCTGAGACGTCACTGGCGTCTCTCGTTTTTGGAAGAAGGCACCCATGCCGATATTCTCCGACATAAAGGCCATTCTGGGAGGTTTCAGGATCACCCTGTCGCACACGTTGCGCCGGCCTGTCACCATCCAGTATCCCGAGGAAAAGCGCACCCCGTACCCGCGCTACCGGGCGCGCATCGTGCTGACCCGCGACCCTGAAGGGGGCGAGCGTTGCGTGGCCTGCTACCTCTGTTCCGCCGCCTGCCCGGTGGACTGCATCTCCATGCAGTCCGCCGAGGGGGAGAACGGCCGCCGCTATGCCGAATGGTTCCGGATAAACTTCTCCCGCTGCATCTTCTGCGGTCTGTGCGCCGAGGCCTGCCCGACCCTTGCCATCCAAATGACGCCCGATTACGAGATCTGCAAGAGGGATATCATGAACCTCGTCGCTGAAAAGGAAGACCTGCTGATCAACGGCTGCGGCAAGGACGATTCATACAACTTTTACCACCACGCAGGTATCGCCGTGACCCAGCCGCGGGGCGAGGGGCTGGAGGAAACAGCACCGGTGGATGTCAGGACATTAATGCCGTAACAGTGAACCTATCCGTCACAGAGGACACGCAGGGAGACCCGGGGAGGCTGAAAGATTCCTTAGGGCTGTAAAAGCCGGGTTCTGAGGTATACTTGATAAGAGCCGTAGAAACTTTGCGGGTTCGTATCTCGTCTTCGGGACACCTTTACCTGTCCTTTCGGAGAGCTCTGCTCGCGCCAGCGGTTTTATTCGGTCAGGAAAAAATGCGCTCTAAATCGGACAGGATTGGCTGATCAAAACTCTTAATACTTTAGATTTCCTCCGTGTTTCTCCGTGTCCATCGTGACGAGCTTTCCAAATTTTTAGAGATTTTTGGCGAACTTATGGAACAGACCATCTTCTATATACTGGCCGGGGTTGCCGTCATCGGGACGATCCTGGCCATTTCCGAGAAACACCCGGTGCATGCCATCTTGTTTCTGGTCACCTCCCTGTTCTCGATCGCGGTGATCTTTTACCTGCTGATGGCGCCCTTGGTTGCGGCCTTTGAGGTGATTCTCTACGCCGGCGCCATCATGGTGTTGTTCCTGTTCGTGATCATGATGCTCGACCTGGGGCACCCGGAAAGGGGGCTGTCGCCCCATTGGCGCGAATGGCTGCCGGCCTTGACCCTGGCAGGGGCAAGCATCGCCTGCCTGGCAATCGTCATCGTCTCCCGCCACGCTTCCCAAAGCGTGGCGCTGCCCCTGCCGATCCGAGAGGTGGCCCGTCGCCTGTTCCTGGACCATGGGCTGGCGGTGGAGTTGGTGTCGTTACAGCTGCTTTTTGCCTTGGTCGGTGCGCTGTACCTGGGGCGGCAGAGATGACGACTTTGCCAAGAGTCCGTCAGCGGCGTTCCACTCGTCGCGCGCCGCGCAACGTAGCGCTGCCGCGCCTCGCATCCCGTTCCTCGCGCGCCTGGCATCCGGAGCTTCTTGCTGTGTCGGGCGGACCTTTGCCGGAGTATGAAGCATGATAGTTCCGCTCGAACATATCCTCATTTTGGCCGGCCTGCTCTTCTTCCTGGGGATTGGCGGGCTTCTTGCCTGGCACGCCAACCTGATCATGATGCTGGTCTGCATCGAGGTCATGCTGAACGCAGTCATGCTGGTCTTCGTTGGAGGCTCTGCCCGCTGGGGCGGCGCGGACGGCCAACTCTTCGCCATCTTCATCATGGCCCTCACCTCGGCCGAGGTCTCCCTGGCCCTGGCCCTGGTGGTTTACCTGCACCGGCGGCGCAAAACCGTTGATACTAATCAATTCAGCGAGATGAAAGGGTAAACGACAGGACAATGAAACTCTACCTCGCACTCATACTCCTGCTGCCGCTCATGGGCGGCCTCTTCAACGCCATCCTCGGCCGGACTCTGCCGCGTCCCGTGGGCGGGGCAGTGGCATGCGGAGTGATCTGGGGAGCGTTCATCTGCGCAGTGCTGGCCTTTGCCGGCTTCACCGGCCCGGTGCGGGTGGAGTTCGGTTCCTGGCTGGCCGCCTTCGACTTCCAGGCCCCCATTGCCCTTTACCTGGACCAGCTCTCCCTGGTGCTGACCCTGATGATCACCTTTGTCTGCGGCCTGATCCATCTCTATTCCGTCGGCTACATGCGGGAGGACCCGGACTTAAGCCGCTACTTCGCCCTGCTTAACATCTTCGTTTTTGCCATGCTGACGCTGGTGCTGGCCGAAAACCTGCCGCTCCTCTACCTGGGATGGGAGGGGGTCGGTTTCTGCTCATACGCACTGATCGGCTTCTGGTACAAGGAGGAGCATAACGCCACCGCCGGACGAAAGGCCTTCATCACCACCCGCATCGGCGATACCGCCTTCGGCATTGCGATCGTCTGGATGTACCAGTTGTCTGGCTCCGTCTCCATCACCCATTTGAACACCATGGGCGCGCTCATCCCCGCTGCAGTTGTTACGGCACTCGGCTTGCTGCTGTTGGCCGGAGCTGCCGGGAAATCGGCCCAGTTGCCGCTGTCGGTCTGGTTGCCCGACGCCATGGCCGGCCCAACACCGGTCTCGGCCCAGATCCACGCCGCAACCATGGTCACGGCCGGGGTCTACCTGCTGGCGCGCATGTTCCCGCTGATCGGCGGCTCGGATACGGTGCGGGCCGCCATAGCCCTGACCGGCGGCATAACCGCCTTCTATGCCGCGACCTGCGCCTGCTGCCAGCGCGACCTGAAGCGTATCCTGGCCTATTCCACGATCAGCCAGATCGGCTACATGGTGCTCGGAACGGGGGCCGGGGCGCTGACCGCCGCCGCCTTCCACCTGCTGACCCACGCCTTTTTCAAGGCACTCCTGTTCCTGGGCGCGGGCTGCGTCATCACCGCCCTGCACCACCAGCAGGACATCTTCCGCATGGGAGGGCTCAGGGCAAAACTGCCAGCGGTCTACTGGCCGTTTTTGGCAGGGGCGCTCTGCCTGGCCGGGTTTCCCCTGACCGGAGGATTCTTCAGCAAGGACGCCATCCTTGGAGGCGTGGCCGCACAGGGGGGCTACCTGTACGGGGGCCTGCTGCTGCTCGGTCTCTTTACGGCGCTTCTGACCTCCTTCTACACCTTCCGCATGGTCTTTGTGGTCTTTCACGGGGAACAGGAAAATCACTTTCCACATGGCAGGGGAGATAGGGAGGAAGGACATTCGGTTCTCCCGAAGATCATGACCTTCACCCTTGTCCCGCTGGCCCTCCTGGGCCTGTGCGGAGGATTGCTCAACCTCCCGTCCTATCTGGGCCGTCGGGGGTGGCTGGATGCTTTCCTCGGTTCCATCCCCGGTTTTGCCGAGGTTGAGAAGGCATCACAAAACGGGGAGATCGTCCTGCAGATAGTTGCCGCCTTCCTCAGTGTGGCGGGACTGGGCCTGGCGTGGTACCGCTACACCGGCAGCCGCCGGGCAGAAACCCTGGGCCGCGAGGAGGCGGGACTCCCGGGCGCAGGATTCCTGTTGAACGGCTGGTATCTGGACACCCTCTACGGTTTGCTGGTGGTCAACCCTTTCAAATATCTGGCGCGGATTTTATGGAAAAAAGGTGATGAGGCAGGCATCGACGGCGCGCTGAACGGCCTGGCAGGTCTCATTGTCCGCCTGGGTGCTGTGCCGGCCGGCTGGAGCACCGGCCATGTGTCCACTTCCCTGTTCGGACTGGCGGCAGGGGTCTGCGTGGTGTTGGCCTACCTTGCCTGGGTGATCCTGCCATGACGGCCGAAATGCCTCTGCTGAGCATCCTCGTCTTCTTTCCCCTTGCGGGCTGCCTGCTGCTGCTGCCGGCCTGGAATCGCCCTGCGGCCGCGCGGTGGCTGGTCCTGGGCGTGATGGCCGGGGAGCTTTTGATGGTGCTATGGCTGTACGCGTCGTGGCATGGGCTGGCAACGCCGAAACCGGCCCTGCCCGGTTATCTGCTGGTTGAGGACACCCCCTGGATCGCGGCGTTCGGCATCCGCTACACCCTGGGGCTGGACGGCATATCGCTTTTGATGGTCATGCTGACAGCTTTCAGTTTCTGCGTGGCACTGGTGGTGTCGTGGCGGGCCATCGGCGAAAAGGTCGGCCTGTTCCTGGCGCTGCTCCTGGCCATGGAAACCGGCATCATGGGGGTCTTCCTGGCGTTGGACCTGGCCCTGTTCTACCTGTTCTGGGAGGTGATGCTGATCCCCATGTTCTTCCTGATCGGCGTATGGGGGCACGGCAGACGCATCTACTCCACGGTCAAGTTCTTCCTTTTCACCATGTCCGGCTCGCTCCTGATGCTCCTGGCGATCATCGCCCTGCACCTGATCCATACCAAGCAGAGCGGCGTCGCCACCTTCGGGCTGTTTGAACTGATCGCGACCCCGCTGCCTGCCGCTACCCAGCTGTGGTTGTACGCCGCTTTTTTTCTGGCGTTTGCCATCAAGTTCCCGCTATTCCCCCTGCACACCTGGCTGCCGGACGCCCACACCGACGCCCCCACCGCAGGCAGCGTAATCCTGGCCGGGCTCCTGCTCAAGACCGGAAGCTACGGCCTGATCCGCTTCGGCTACCCGCTCTTCCCCCAGGCGGCCCAGATGCTGACGCCACTGTTCTATGCCATGGCCATTTCCGGCATCATCTATGCCTCGCTGGTGGCCTTTGCCCAGGAGGACATGAAGCGCCTGATCGCCTATTCCAGCATCGGCCATATGGGGTACGTGGCTATCGGCATAGCCGCCTGGCAACCGGTGGCCCTGTCCGGCTCGATCATCCAGATGGCCAACCACGGCGTGACCACCGGCGCACTGTTCGCCATGGTAGGGATGCTGGACGAGCGGGCGCACACCCGCGAGATCGACGCCTTCGGCGGGCTTTGGGGCAAGATCCCGCGATGGTCGTTCTTCTTCCTGATCTTCTCCATGGCCTCGGTAGGCTTGCCGGGATTGAACAACTTCGTGGGCGAGTTCCTGGTGCTGGCCGGCACCTTCACCAAGTCGTCGCTGGCGGCGGGCTTGGCTTTCATCGGCATTGTTCTGACCCTGATATACATGGTGCGGCTGGTGCAAGAGGTGGTCTTCCAGGTGGAACGCAGGCCCTTGCCGCTGGCGGATCTGGATACCAGGGAAATCCTTGTCCTGGCCGTGCTGGCCTTTCTGGTCGTGTGGATGGGGGTGCACCCCGCGCCGCTTCTGGAGCTTATCCACGGACCGGTGCAGCTTCTGACCGGGGGGGCCCCATGACAAAGGCCGACCTGATTGCACTCATTCCGTTGATTATCCTGACAGCCGGCAGCGTGCTGGTTTTGCTGGCAGGCGCTGTGCGTCCGGGTGGCTACCTGTACGGGCTTGCCACCACTGTGGCTGTTTCTGCCCTCGTTTGGACCGTTGCCCTGCCTTCAACAGCCGCCATGCCGGGCCTTGCCATTACCCCCTTTGCCAGTTTCTTCGCGGTCTTTCTCGACAGCGCCGGGATCGTGGGCCTGCTTTTGGCCTCAGGCTACAACAAAAGGCGCGGCATCGTGGGGGAGGAGTATCCGGCCACCCTCCTCTTCGCCCTGGTCGGCATGGGTGCAGCCTGCGCAGCCAGCGATCTGCTGATGCTGTTCCTCGGCCTGGAGGCCTTTACCTTTGCTTTTTACATTCTGGTAGCCATTGAACGGGACTCGGTCAGGGGAGGGGAGGCGGGGTTGAAGTATCTGCTGAACGGCACCCTGTCGGCGGCTGTCCTGGCCATGGGGATCGCCCTCGTCTACTGCAGCCGCGGGACTCTCAAGCTGTCGGAGCTGGCCCAGCAACCTGCTGCCCTTGAACCGCTGTTTTTGGCCGGTGTCTGCCTGATCCTCCTGGGATTGGCCTTCAAGCTCTCCCTGGTCCCGGCCCATCTCTGGACGCCGGATGTGTACCAGGGGGCGCCGGCGCCGGTAACGGCGCTGCTTTCCACCGCCTCCAAGGGGGCCTCGGCGGCGGCCGTTGTCCTCATCCTGCCGCTGATTGCCGGATGGCGCGGCGGTCACGACATCCTCTGGTGCCTGGCGCTCGCCACCATGGTCTGCGGTAACCTGGCGGCCCTTGTGCAGACCAGCATCAAGCGCCTTCTGGCCTGGTCGTCGGTGGCACAGATGGGGTACGTCGCCATGGCCCTTGTGGCCCTTCCGGCCGGCGGGGGGCGGGCCGCGATCTTCTATGTCGTGGTCTATGCGGCAGCCGGGTTGGGTTCCTTCGGCGCGGTGTCCATACTGTCGGAGGGATCGGATCGGGACGCTATCGAACAGTACCGCGGCCTGGGTTACCGCAACCCGCTGGCCGGGGCGGTCCTTGCCGTGGCATTGTTCTCCCTGGCCGGGATTCCCCCGGCAGCTGGTTTCATGGCCAAGTTTGCGGTCTTCAGCGCCGCGTTGCGGGCGGGTGAGACCGCCTTGGCCGTGGCTGGCATCCTGACGGCTCTGGTGGCGGTCTTCTTCTATCTGCGGGTGGTGGTCGCGATCTACATGAGGCCCGCCGACGAGACGGAAGCGGCGGTCCGGCCGCTTACGGTGCCAGAGGCGGCGGCCCTTGCCATCCCGGCTCTGGCAATGGTTTTCCTTGGGGTCTACCCATCCCCGTTGCTCGATCTGCTGGCGCGGATCATGGGGTGAGAGGGACCGCAACAGATGGAAAAAGGCCGCCGGAAGATCGGGCGGCCTTTTTTGCTTTTGCGAAGGAGGCCTGGCTCAGCCAAAAAGCATCCAGGCATCCAGAAAGAAGTACAGCCAGCCGAGGTTGCACCCCAGTGCGATGTACCAGAGGTAATGACGCTTGGTCAGGCTGGCCAGTGAGGACAGCATTATGGCTATCTGGAGGAATATGAGTGAATAGGCGAAGTTCCCACTCATCTCCTGGGCCTTGAGTTTTATCCTGGCGATACCCTCAGCCTTGTCCT